>Ga0105239_10000503_pt1 | contig 56626 bp, 49 predicted proteins | sample KBSC44metaG_FD_92761 | JGI IMG/M metagenome (GOLD analysis project Ga0105239, IMG submission 92761) | Corn rhizosphere microbial communities from Kellogg Biological Station, Michigan, USA - KBS C4-4 metaG | ecosystem: Host-associated > Plants > Roots > Rhizosphere > Soil | place: Michigan, USA...
AGGGGGCCATAATCAAAGTCCACACACAGTTTATTTGGCCCGAGCCGTACCACCGGGCCGTGTCTTTCGTGCAATGCGTATATTGTCGTGTGCTCCTAACCCATTGTCACCACAGCCACATGCCACAAATCGGTGAATCAAGCCCAGAAGGGGCCGAGAAACGGCGACAGCAAGGACAGACATAGTTCGTAGATGACTTGGTAAGAAATCCAAAGGACAGTCGCCGCGATCAGGATGGTCGCATATTGTTGCCAACTTGCCCCAGACAGGAGGCCATGAATACTTGATATCAACGACATGGTGGCTTCACTTCCCAAGATGGTCGTCGTGGAACAACTGATTGAGGTAGTCGTCCAACTCTGCACAGCCAAAATCATGCAATCGCACAACAGTATATAAGAGAGGCAAGTGATGGAGGTGGGTGAGGCTGCACCCCGGACTGTCCGAGAAGCGAAAAATACTGCTCCTCGGAGTGCGTTTGAACGACTTACCTTGGGCTACTGTGACAAACTACGGAATACGGATAGTACTTGCGAAAGGAAGATTTCAAATCACTGTCATGTCCTCCGTTCTATCACCGACCACCCTATGGAACTGAGCACCAGGACGACTGCCTGACCCAAGCACATCCGCCCGTCAATGGTATAGAGGATCTAATTTCGGAATCATACCGCGCTCTTTTATGCGAGGCTAGAAATGTAGCCTACGGGAAGTCGCCGTTACGCTGTGGATTCTAAGCTTCAGGGCAAGTAGGAGGGTTTTGGAAAGCGTCTGCTCAACAGGTGAAAATGCGCAGACGCAGCTCTCTTGAACACTTCGGAAGTTCCGGCAAAACTTCCAGTCGGAGTCTCCGGTGGGAACACCCCAGGTCCAATCTAGGGTATCCAGCTGAAAGAGGATCATGCTGGCATTTAGGGCTGGACGCGGAGATACACAGGAAGAGAAACGAAGCATTAGGACCATATAACAGAGGGCACGAGCAGCCCTTGGTCCGCTTGGCCGACTATGGCTGAATCAAGCCAGGAGGGGCTAATCTCGAATATGTCCACCAAGATTGAGAATGTTGTCAGTATGCTCCTGCGCACAATGAATCGACACGTTTCTAATTGTTGCCGTAGATAGATCGTCTACGTCAGCTGTTTCCGGAGCAAGTCTTCGACAAAACAAGCCCACACTACGAGACTTCTCGTAACAGCTTCTGGTCGGGCAATCAGAAAGCTGAGGAGCCCGCATGTGTCGTGCAGCCTCGAACCGCCAGAGATTTGGCCCAAGCAGTGAAAGTCTGCGCCGACTTCCAAACACCCTTCGCAGTCAAGAGCGGGGGACATGGTCACTTTGCCGGTCAATCGAGCATCACCGGTGGAGTCCAGCTCGATTTGGCCAAGTTGAACGTCATCGCTGTGAACAATGAAAAGACTGCTGTCTGGGTCGGTAGTGGAAACAGCTGGGCGGCGGTCTACAAAAAGCTGGAAAAGATGGGACGAATCGCTGTCGGCGGCAGGGCGGCTTCAGTGGGTGTAGGCGGCTTCATCCTCGGGGGTATGTTGTCGCTCTTCATTTGTTTAGGACGAGATGTGCTGACAGTCCGCAGGCGGCATATCACTCTACGCTGCCCGTTACGGCTGGGCGATCGACAATGTGCGCTCCTTCGAAGTCGCCCTTGCCGATGGAAGGGTCCTCGTAGCCCGCCGCGACTCCGAGCCCGACCTATTTCGCGCCCTGCGTAGCGGAGGATCGAACTTGGGCGTCGTTGCTAGCTTCGAGCTTGAACTGTACCCCTACTCAGGCATGTGGGGTGGCTTTCGAGTGTTGAATCCAGACTATCTCCAGCAAGCGATCGAAGCCTTCCTTGGTTTCATCCCGAAAATGGAAGCTGACCAGAAGGGCCACACTATCCTTGCGCTGTCCAGTGAGAACGACGTGCTCCAAGTCAGCCAGTTTCTGGCCTACACCGACCCTGTTCGGGATCCGCCTGTGTTCGATCAACTTCAGGAAGTCCCTGCGAGTCAGAAGTCCCTACACCTTACACATCAATCTTCCCTGGCCACGTTCTTGGCCGCTCTGCAGCATGGTTCCGGGGCTCACCAGGCGCTCGCCACAATCACATTTCGACCTAATCGGCAAACTCTCGAACTGGCATGTTCCCTTTTCAAGCAAACCGCGGCGGAGATGATGGACATGGCCCAAAGTACCTTGGAAATTCACCTGCTGCCACGTCGTTTCAAGCTGAAGGACGATTGCTACGGGATCGCCAGCTCTGGAGACCCTCTGATCTGTGCAGTCATCGCCTTCACTACGAATGACGGCAAGCATAACGGCACCGTCCTACAGGCGCAAGAGAAGTATCTTCACCAAATTGCTGAAGAAGCAAAACGCAACAATGTTGGTCATCCGTTCTTGTACATGAACTACGCGGGCCGATTCCAGGATGTCATTACCAGCTACGGTGCTGAAAACGTAGAATTCCTCAAGCGCGTTGCTGCCGCTTATGATCCAGACCAAGTGTTCCAGCGGCTCCTACCAGGACCATTCAAGCTGTACGGCCGAATGGGAGATATCGATGGAAATCTTGAGCCATGAGTTTGAAGTAGGAAGGTTATCAAAATGGAATGGGACATTGGATGGAATTCTTGTAGGGTCCATAGATAGACCTCTGCTATTCTGCAGCATCTACTACGCATCAACGTAATCTAGGTGTTCCGACTATGTCAGTCCAAGTCATATCCTCGCCGAAATCCCAAATGCCGAACCACGGATCACCTGTGATTGAATTTGACTCCGTAGCCTCCTCCGCAGATGCATGTAAATTGTCTCCCTCTCGGAGCGGGGGAACGAGAAATGTATCACGGTAGTTGAGTGAACCTTCTGTATCAATGCCATCTAAATGCGGGAAGGAGCGTAACGCCTGCCCGGGGCGATGATGCGGCGGAGAGCCCCGGTGAGTATCGGAAGCAAGTAGATCTCTAGATATACCAGCAAATTGGGCGAGAAGATTGCCAATGCAGTCAGAATCCGACGCCATGGCAAGTCGCAACCAGTATCCCGCTGAAACTTCGAGAAAGGTTTGGTTCTCTAGATTTTCGGGATCATTGAGGTCGCGAGCAACAAGGTCAAACAGCACATATGTGGCGATGGCTGGAGCACCAGCTAGAAGACTTTTGCAAAGTCAGAATACTTCTTTCAAATGATTATGGGAAGCCTGGACGTGTGCCTTACTTCAAAGGAGTCGAGTGATCGATTGGTATGTGGTGTGTCAAATTGACGATGCCGCGTGCGTGCTGCATCAACGTTTTCCTTGCTTGGGCGTGACGGGTAGCATCTCGGCTGACGGTTAGATGGGCCTCTAAACGCGCCACTGCAATCGAGAGAAGGTGATACCAGCAATGGTGCTGTAGCGCAGCGTGCAAGAAGCCTGGTCTGTTGATAGCACGGCTTCGCAGTGGCTTTCCTGGACGGTAGTGTTCGGGAATCGATGAACACCAGCTCTCTAAGGACTCGCGAATACTATCAATGTCACACAGCAGCTGTGAGCGAAGTTGTCGTAGAGCTGTAGCGGTGAAAAGACGACTGCATGCCAAGGACGACAGGCGAGAGATCGAAATGAGGTGCATGAAGATGGTCAGATCCTCATCTTGGAGTGGAGTTGGAAGTGGACAGCGAATGCTCTCCTCGCTAATTATCTAATTGATCGTCAAAATACGAAATTTGCCGTTGAGCTCTCAGTCCTTACCATTGACTGTGAGCAATGGAAGCTGTAGTCTCTTTCGAGGCAATATATAGTCCAGAATGTTCGACTATACCCTTCTGGGTCGGTTGAAAATTGGTCGGTGGAATCGACACGTTGAACAAGACATAGCCGCGCGGCTTCGGTCACCAGAAGACCCTCGAGCGGCCAACTGGAGTAGTTCAAGGTGAAAAGCGTCTAGCATGGTCAATCATCAGATTTAACCTTATTAGTCTGTCTGGAGACAACATACCATGCATGCCATAGCCTGTTATGTTAGCTCGGAGTCAAATGAAAGATTGTGGTTTTGTTACTGACCTGTAGTACATGAAGAGACGGCCGAGCAATTATTAAGTACGGAAACAATCTCATTGCTCGGCGAAATGTCGTCCACGACGGGCCTTCAAAAGCCGCAAAGGACCCAGGTCTTTCGTAAGATATGCCAATGCTGAGGACTGTGTAATATGTTGCGGCCCATGCATGATCAGATGCTAGACGTTGCTCCAATTCAGCCGATGTTGTGACACTTTCAAAAGCACGGCGGTCGAGAAATGGGTACAATGGATATATCTCGTCGAAAAAGCCTAAAAATGTTTAAGAAAACGCGGACTTACGAGGGGCTAACCCGGGACTTACATTGAATGTAGAGTGACCTTTCTGCGGCGGGGAGCTCTTCGCTGAGGAATGTGCTCAATGGGCTGACAGGTTCAGTAAGCAAGCCTTCCAATGACAATCCTCTGCGACTAATGGAAGTCTGCTCAAGGGTGTCGAGCAATTTCGCGAATCGTGTGCTTTCAAGTCGCGCTTCCAGAATGGAAAGTAGGTCTTTGTTGAAAAACGCAAAGCTTCCTGACTCGACTACAACCAAGTTAGGACGTCCACCAGTCACGACTAGTCCAAGGTCATACCATTGTTACTCTGCCAAGGCAAACTGTTCATGGCCTGTGAGAAATGAGTTGATTGGTGTTGACCAGCAGCTGGGCATACATACTCGACTGCCCTCAACGGTGACCTGCGGATTTGAAGTGTCTTGCGGGTTTAGCATCGTTTCTTGTGGTGGAGGAGCTAGTGATGAGCTACGCAACTGAGCAGTAGCATATACAGGAGTGGTTTCCACTATAGTATCTAATGCGTCACTCTTCCGTTTCTCGGGTAAAGTGGAAGCATGGTCTGTGTGAGTCTTCAGTAAGTTATGCTTCTTGGTGAGTGGTTGACGCGAGCTCTCAGCTTACCGATTGGCGACTGCGAGGAGGTCGTATCATCGGTCCTCCTAGCTCTCTGTTTCATCTCAGAGTAGTGACATCGCTCTTCCCGAGCCTAATTGATGTCAGATTAGTATTTCTTGTCCTGGCCTTGTGACTTATACCACACAGTTGGTGCAAGCTTTGTCCGTTAAGTGGCGCTCTGTGAATCCATAATTAGCGACAGCAGCAATTAAGCAGCAACAACCCACTCAAACATCGAATCTTCTTCATTCTACAGCGGTCACATGTCGACAATATCTTTACGGAAGCCATGTGGTGGAGTAGTAAGCCCAATGCAGATGTCTCTCCAGTGTTCTCGGGTCACAACATCACCACAAACGTAGACTTCTTCAGGCCACTGTAAGTCGAGAATTTCTTGGTATTCGGAGGAACTCCATTTGCCTGACGGCCCAAGACTAGAACGGGTTGTGTGATGCTAACGTGGAATCGAAGATCATAGTGGAGAGGGGCACTACATGCGATATTAGAAAGAAGGTGTTGAATGCTCGGCACGATGGGTCTCTCTTACCACACACATATATTAAGTACGGTGCGTTAATCACCCCTCTTAGTGCAGTACGGCTGATCATATAAATCTCAGCAGCAATAGAGGTCAGGCTGCGAGCGGAGGATTGATGGTTATCCGTTCCGCTCGGCGTCTAATGATGTGTGCTGGGATAGGAGTGAAAACTGACAGAAGCTGGATGCTGAATTGCTCCAGGTTTAATTATGAAGTCAATGCCAGTTGCTAGATGAGGAATGCACGTGAAACTATCAATAGTCTGTGACTCTGTGGCTATTTCTTTTTATCGGCAACGAAGTCAAAGGGGCGTGGATATGTAAACGAGAGTGGAGACCGCGGCAAAAATGCTGGAAAATTCCTCGGAAGAACAACCTGATGCCGATCTGCTTTCAGCGTCTGTAAGAAGGCCATTCTCTAATATTTGACAAAGTCGTAGCTATCATGTTCCTGCGCATTCATGTACCATGCCATGTCCCTGCCATCCTCCTCCCAAGAAGAGAAGCCATTACCCAAGTATGCGAAACGATTGGCCTTTTGCGTGGTCCAGTTCCAGTCCTCCCAACGTGGAGCAGTCAGCATGTGGAACCAATGAATTCGACTGCCAGGGTGCACCATAGGAGGACCGTCGGATTTGCCTAGAAAATCATGAGTGAGCTTTGTCGTCCTTGACTCAAATCGCTAGCAGGTCAGGAAGCAACTATCATGGATGGATTTACCTCCTTTGAACCATGAACGACACTTCGCTGCGAAAACCGTGCGTGTCAGAAAATGATCTGCATGATTGATGAAGTCGTCCATAGCCTCCTGCTTTGGTTCGACAGATTTGTAGCATTCGGTCTGGAACTTGAATAGCAGTCGAAGGAGGTACGTGGTTGTATGCTCAATGGCAGGGAAAGCAGATCCGTGGGCAAATGGCGAGTACGGTCCGAGGTAGACTAGCAAAGCAAAATCAGCAATCATGTTCGTGTGACTCACGGAGGCCGTAATCATGGTGCGAACCGAAGTAATTGGGAAAGTTAGGCACTGAGAAAGACAGATAGGCGGTCGCTCGTTCTTTCCAGCACTCTGAGAGATTCATATCATTGCGCCCGACAATGGGAAAACGGGGACGGAAGGACACATCGAAACCGGTTGCACATATGATAATATCAAGCTCGACAACTTCACCTGTCTCAAGCTCGATTCCATTCTCAGCGATTCTGGCAATGGGATCGAAGACGACACGGGCATTCTCTTCTTGGAGAGCCTCGAGATATCCAACACCAGGGGTTGGACGTCTGACAGTATGAAGTCAGCGTCCAGTGATGTCTGTGACAAGAAGAGGAGTCTATACCGACACCCAACACCAAAATCTGGGATCATGCGAGCCGCAAGTTTTTCGTTCCCAAGAAGGCGGGATTGCATGAGGGCAGAAAGATAAGCTTTGGCCCCTGCTTGCTCGGGAGAATCCGCGAACACCTGCTCTCGATATCAGAGACCGCGTGAGAATTGCAGTGGATCCGCTCTACCATCTTGAATTGGGCGTTCAAATTGGACTCAATGGCTTTCCGATAGGCTTGTAAGGTTTCAGGTTTCTCTCGGTATTCGGCCTTTTGTTCCAGTGAATCTGCGATATGTCAGTCGCTTAAGAGAATGGATGTGGCAAATGCAGCAGCTTACAGGCGAAATTGGCCCCATCGATGCCGGCAAACTCTTGTCCAAAAGTAGTCGCGATCCATGTTGGATTCCGTACGAAATGCGCGAGATGGGCAACGTCTGTTGATTATCAGCTTTGGGCATGCCAGCTTTGCTTCAACATTCGTCATGCCTGGCTGAATGGCTGTCACGAGCTGGATGCCTGATGACCCGTTTCCGATAACCCCAATCCGTTTTCCTTCGAGCCGTACCTTGCCATCCCAGGCCGCCGTATGTAACTTCTTTCCTCTGAAGGTTTCCAGCCCTTCAATATCGGGCCACTGCCAATGACTGAGGTCGAGTTTAGGCTCTATTTCAGTTGTGGGGAAGTGGTGTAGACTCACTTCAGGAAGCCTGTACCGTTGATAATGAAATGGCTCCAGTCTGTAAACACTTCGCCAGAGTCTTCATTGGTGACTTTGAGCTGCCAAATACCTAGACTCTCATCCCAGTTCGCCCCAATAACCCGGTGACGAAGTTTGATGTATTGGTCCAGGTCATGGTCACGAGCCGCATCTTTCAAATATTTCAAGATCTCTGGGCCGCTGGCATAACTGTTGAGGGTACAATGAGCGGAAACTATATCGTCTTGGCCAGAAGTATACTCACAATTCGCTCCAATCCGGATTGATGGCCCAACTCATCTGATAGACGTGGGCTGGGATATCACAAGCACAGCCGGGGTATCTGCAGCGAGCGTTTTTACGTCAGTTCATCATGTACAGACATGAATTATAATCAAATCGGTACCGACGTGTTCTCAAACCAAGTGCCCCCTACACTGGTGTTTTTTTCATATACCTGAAGGTCGATGTTGCGCAAATGCTTCTTAATCTTGTAGGTGACATCAAGTCCAGTTGCACCGGCTCCAATGCACACGACTCTCAGGGGCCTCGCCAACCCAAGCACGTGGTCGTCGTCATACGTTATTGCGGCCATTTTGTATTGCAATGGAAGCAATTTGGTGACAGGGTGGATGGAAAAGATACAAACGGAGCTGGTTATCTTGCAGAGAAGTGCAAATCACACACTCAAATCAACTGACTCTCGTGCCTCGTAATGAAGTCGCAGACCGAGCTATCGCATCAAGCACATGGTCGTTTATGCTAAATTTAATCCCCCCGGACCTCGCTTTGTACACGCATGGAACAGAAGAGCTTGGTCCCGGACTTCTATCGCTCCTAACCCCCGTGAGACGTGGTTTCGAATGCGCGCTCACACGCTGGAAGAATATTACAAATGGCTCCTGTCGATGCGTCCCATACGAGAGTAAATAGGTAATCAGCGCAATTTCCGATCGTCTTTCGGAGAGTCCGAAAGGCCGAATCTGAACGGTTTCCCCGGACCATGAAATATCGTAGTCTAAAGGCAGTATCGTCCCCACTCTCCTGGCCTTGACCTCCTTCATCATAAGGGCGTGGTGTCGCATGCTTGATTTCTCGCCGCAAAGACCAAGATTTAATCCCTCACCAGTTAATGCTTCTCACTACATCGCCGATCATCTTGAGCACGACATGGAGAACAGGAGTCTTGCGGAAGGCTGCAAGATCGACAATTTGCACATCGAAGATGCATTGCACCCAACGACAACCGGAGATGGTCGACTCGAAGAAATCGGTTTTATGGAGGAGCTGGAGCGCAAATTCTCCGTCTGGTCTTTGGCCGCCCTCGTACTCTGTCTGATGGGCACGTGGGAGGCAGTTGGGAGTACGATGGCGCAAGCACTTATTGGCGGTGGTGCACCTTGCCTTATATACAATTAGTAAGTACAGGCGGTCTGTTCAGAGGTGCATCTATTTACTGCATCTACGCGCAGTATCTGGTGTTTCTTTGGCTCACTCTGTTCCTGCTGCTCTTTGGCAGAGCTGGGTTCGATCTATCCCACTGCTGGAGCCCAGTATCATTGGGTGGCAGGGCTAGCACCTGAAAAATCCCGGAAGACTGCTAGTTGGTTCACTGGCTGGATATGCCTTGGTGCCGCAACATGTGGTACCGCTTCAGCGGCATACCTTGCTGGCACACAGATCCAGGGGATCATCTCTCTGTGCGACGACACCTACATTCCCAAGCCTTGGCATGGTGTTCTTTTGTATTTCGCGGTGTTGGCCTACTCTGCAGGTGTTAATATCTGGGGATCGGGACCGTTGTCCACCATAAACCTAGCGGCAGGTATGCTACCGCTATCCTGAGATCTTCGAGGCAGCTAACAGGCCAGGTATCCTCCATCTGACGGGCTATGTGGCAATCGTCGTCACAGTCGCTGTTATGTCCCACAAGCAAAGCTCCCACTTCGTGTTTAAAGAGACAGCAAATTTGACAGGATGGTCAAACGATGGACTTGCCTGGATGATCGGAGGGCTGACCACAGCCTACGCATTTCTCGGGTAAGTTGATGAGGTCTGTAGTCACAGTCAATGTTTACTGACTTACAAGATACGACGCCGCCGCCCATCTGGCAGAAGAGATTCCCCATGCTTCACGCAACGTGCCATTTGCCATGGTGGGCTCGACTTTTGTCAACGGCATTTTTGGTTTCGCATACAGCCTCATCCTCATGTACGGGGTTTCCACCGTCCCCCAGCTACTTGAATCTAGGACCGGCTTTCCGTTCATCCAGCTCTATTTCGAGGCGACGCAGCACAAAGCGGGGGCGGCCATCATGGCTTTAGTGCCGACTTTGATCGCAATGGCGGGCAACGCAGCGGGGCTCGCTTCCACTTCACGCACCTTCTGGGCATTCGCACGAGACAAGGGAATCCCTCATTCCGACTTCTTTGCCGTTGTCAGTCCTCGATTCCGAATTCCTCTTCGAGTGGTGCTACTTGTAACTGTGCTGGAGGCTGCACTCGGTCTCATTTCGTTGGGAAGCACCACAGCTCTGACGGCGGTCTTGTCGATGGCAACCACAAGCGCGTACCTGTCATACGCTCTGCCTATCTGCTATATGTTATGTGCTCGATACAAGGGCACTGCTCAGCCCTTTGGGCTTTTCAGAATGCGACCCACGGTCGGGTGGGCGATTAACATTCTGGCCGTCGCCTACCTGGTGCTCGTCATGTTCTTCAGCACCTGGCCCATCACCTATCCGGTCACGCCCCTGACCATGAACTACGATGTAGTGGTATTGACCGGCTGGCTCATCATCGGCAGCGGATATTACTTGTTCCGCGGTCGACACCAATACAGCAACCCCATCTGCAACGTGGCGACTTTCCGTGAGTAAATGAATCTTATACTCGTCGTGGGGTGTGTTCCGTGTAGGGAATGGATCAGGAGCGTCTAGCTCGGAGATCTTTATCTCGGGAGCTCGAAATGAATGCGAACTTGCAGTGCTAAACCAACCCTTGATCACACCTAATTGGTATGAGGGTGCGTTCCTCCTTCCACACTGCAACACCTCGAGTGCCAATAAACCACGCCGCCGACACCTCACTGGCGCTCTTGTCACTTAGATATATAGCCTTATTAGCGGCCCTCTTGAGAGAAGGATGTAACTAGCTATAGTAGTTAGTTCGACCAGGAGCATTTTAGATGGAGTTTAGCTCGGTAACAAAAGGGATACTATTGCCAGGCTTTATCAACAGCGTTCCCACCCCCCCTCGGCTGTGTCCTTTGGCGTGCTCACTTGTTGCTCCCCTGCAACTCTCTCGCGCTTGCCAGATATTCCCTCGTGCTACCTCTTGTTCCCTCGAGTGCCTAGTCAAAGCCGCCGCGCTCCCTTTCCTAAACGAATATGGTCATCGGTGGAGTTCGGTTCGAGACATGTACATATAATACATATATAATATATTTATAGTCAGCAATTCAATGAGTTGCGATTAGATCAAGTGATGAGTCCATTCTCCCAATTATAGTTATCTAGCACAGGCCAACCCATGCCAGCGCTCTCCTTCAATTCCGACTCTTGAGGGGGGGAACAATGAATCAAACAGTAGACGCCTCGCACACCGCCCGCCGGCCGCAACGCGATGTCATGCATGTACAGATTAAGTAGGACCCAAGAGCCTCGACTTGACTCGACTCGCCTCGCGCCGCGCCACGCCATCCATCTCTCAAAAGCTCCGTGACCCCTGTACCATAACGAGAGGAGAGAACCTTGAAGAGGGAGGATCGAACACAGCAATGCATGGAATTCCAGCCTTGCAGCGCCTTCCCTTTCTCCTCCGCGCTGCCTCCTCTGCCCATTGTTGTTGGACGTTCTTCCCCAAGCCCTGGCGCCATGTCCTTGCCTTCTCCTTTCTCCTGCGTCTCGCGATCATCCTCGACCTCACCCTCCTCCAACTTCAATATCCGCTTGGAGCCATTCCAACGCCGTAGCGGCAACAACGCGATTGATGATCTTTTATTATTTATTGTTTTTCGCCATCCAATTTATTCCAACCAGCTGATGATGACTTGTGCGTGTTTGGAGTTGGAGTTAGAGTTGTTGCGCTGTCGATGGAAGGGGAGGTGGTGGAGGGGGAGAGGAAGAAAAAGCGCTTGAAGCCGCTGATTACAGCTGTGGAGAGCCGGTTTTCTGGGATAGAGGTGCTGGGATTGGCTTGCGCTTTGGGCTTGGATTTGCTGTTGATGCGCTCGTGGTCTTGGTCATGTTTCTTCTGTGGGGGCAGGGAAACGGGGGCTGAGTGTCAATGAAAATTGTAAAGCTCTTTGAAGTGGGTGTTTGAAGGTGATGCAGAGATGAAGGGATGGACGATAGGTGAGTAGTGGCGGCAATGGTGGTGTTTGGAACTTACCTCACTGGGTCGCTTGCGAGACGGGTGTGGTAGATGCAAGATGGAAGCGGAGCGGCGATGGTGCTGATGTTGATGTTGGCGGTGATTGCGGATCAGGACAGAACTATCACTCAGATCAACGCGGCGGCCTGGGTGGACTACTTCTTCGTCTTCGCCCTCGTGGGCTGTTGGGAGGCTGGTGACATTGCCTTTGTCCTTGGCGTTGACAAGGGCGTTGGGAGATGGTGGTCCTGCGAGTGAGATCTGCAGAGGGACTTCATCGAGAACAAAACTGGTCTCCTTTCCTTTGCAAGTTTTTGTCCTAGCATGCGCGGCAGAGTCCTTGACGGTGGCTGCGCCTGGGATCAGGGGCTTGTTGAGTACTGCGATTGCAGAGGCAATGTCGATGTCAATATCAATGATTGCTTCGTCGTCAACTCTGGCTTCTTGTTCTTGCTCTTCAGCCCCTTCAAAGGAAGGCACTTCGAGGAAAGCACCGTAGGTCTTCTTAGACGAGGAAGCGGAGCTGCCAAAAACTTTAGTGACAGGGGGCAGAATTGATACTGACGAGGAGGACGAGGAGGATGACGAAGCAGTTGGAGCAACAACGACATTGGCATCACTCTCGACCTCGAGATCAAACTCGATAGCAGAAGTACCATTCGTTGCGGCCAACGCGGCGAGGAGTTTTGTCCTGCTGCCGGTGTTTCCTCCTGGCCAGTTCCGTGCTGTAGCATTGTTGTTCCCATCGGTACTTAAGGAGTGAGAGGCTGGAAGAGGGGGCCCACCTTGCATGTCGATTCCGGCCTCCTCGCCGTACAGCCAGAGCAGGTTATGCCAGAGGGCTTTGGCAGTGCGGTGCTGCCGGACATGCGGGATCACATTCATCGCCAGTGTGCCGCGGATGAATCGGCAGGTCTCCGTGTTGGCTGCCTTCCATCGCTCCCGGTCTCCTTGTTCATTGGAGCTTATTGATGGATTTTCTTCATCGGTGGTACTGGGTTTGGGACGTGCGTCGGAGGGAGAAGGCTTGGTTTCAGTCCATCCACCGAGAATCAGGCCCGTGGATTCGATGTTTGAGAAGAGATAGGGCTTGATAGCTGAGAGCCAGAGCTGGAAGTTGGATTTTCCGGCTAGTTGGTAGAGAGAACTCGCGGGTGGGAATTTGGAGTTGTGGAGGGATGAGTTGCGGCTTGAGATTGGTGAGATGGAATATGCCATTTTCGGGGGAGGGGAGGAACTTGGAAACGCAGAAATCTGATGGTGATAGGAAGGTTCACAATATAGTAGAGTGGTGGATAGGAGGGCGGGTAAGGAGGAAGGGGAGGAAGGGTTGGCAGAAAGAAGTGCCTGACTTCAGACAAGAAAATGAGGGAATCATGTATCATAGATGACCAGCCAGATATTACGCCCCTGATTTAGATCGCGCCCGCCACGTATCAAGCCTCCAAATATATAAACCAAGACAGGGAAGCTCACGTTTGAGACAATGTATGTGTTATCACTTCCGAACCCACCTCATTTAACACGCAAAACATGAAGTTCAGAGAGAGGCGCAGTTGTCATGTACAAAACAGCACAGTGAACAGAGTGCCGACTCATGTTAGAATCGGTATATATAGAGACATATAGCATCGTGAGGGCCTCATGAAAGATTTCCGAAGACGGTTCAATGGTCAGGAAAGCTGTTCAAGCAACCTCTTTATTGGTGGAAGGGTTTAATTTCGTCTGCGGGCTTGCCCTGTAATTGCAAGCAAGTGGCCAGTCTTTCGGTAAGAGACACCATTGATGGACCACGATTCGGGCATCTTTGGACCGCCATGACGACCGCTCGGCGCAGGTATGCCTCTGCAACAACATACTCACCGCGGTTGAGGCTCAAGGAACCGAGCTGTTCGCACGCCCAGGCCGTCGTACCGCCGCTATTTGCATTTGCAGTATCAGAGGCTTCGCTGTCGAGGATCCTGTGGGCTACCGATTCAACCGCGAATTCCTCACCTTTGTCTGCGTAGATCCGTCCTAGAGTGGCCAGGGCAGTCCTATATCGCTTCTTGCGCATCGTTTGGCTGTCTTTGACAAGCTGCTGGCAGAGTGTAAGTGCCGGTTGGAATTTCTTGCGCTTCCGAAGCATGTCGACCTGGTCGACACGGAGTGCGAACAGTGATGAGCAGTCTGGTTTCCGTCTGGATTGATAACCTTGCGTCACCAGATCCATTATCGATTCCACGACGTGATCGCGCACGTCTGCGGTGGCTATCATTCCCAAGGATAGTGCGAGAGGATGCTCTGAGCCAAGGACGTTGCTGGCCATGGAAGAGACAAACTCGAGGAGGTGGTGTTCCAGTTCATTCAGCCCCTGCCAAGACGTCGCGAAATGTAATAACAAGCATGATAATAGATGTAAGGGTGCTGACATTAAAAGAGGCTGGACCATCTGGCAGCATCGATCAAATGCCTTCCACGCATGGTGGGAATTTCCCGTCTCGAGATGTTGGAATCCGTGGTACAGACTGAGCCAAAACTCCGATGCTTGGTCTATCCGGCCTGTTTTGACTTCCTCGGAGACTGTGCGTGGAAATCGGAGTGCAAGTTCCCTCACCTTGAGTGGTTTGAAGGAGCTAAATTGCCATTGAATGGCATCTCGAGTGTGGAATAATGTACACTCCACGGCGTAGAAATCGGTCGGTGGACTTATAGTCCGGGAGATCGTTGTGATGCTTGAACTGTTGCCTTCATGGAGAAACATTTCATCTTGGTCTAAATGTGACGTAGAGCCTTTCACTGGACCTACTGTTCCACTCCTTGTCGAAGGAGAATCTTGCTCTATGGTTGGCTCTCCAATGGTTACATCTTCAGGGCTGTGTGAGAGGTTGTCCAACAACCGAGAAAATCGTTTGTCAGTGCGATAGTGTCTCTTGACTCTATCCAACTTGACCGGTCGACCTTGGAATGACAAGGAATGAAGATCTTGTCCCGCATTTACACAAGCTTTGACCTTCTTCGCGATGATTTCCTTGTCTTTGGCCTTGTAATTCTTCCGGATTTTCCAGTCAAATATGCGTCTTTTAAACATTTTTTCACTGAGGGAATGTGTGAGCTTGGGGCGCCATTTCCATGGTTGAGTACTGACCTTGCATTGAAGCCATGTTTCTTAGAGAGGATATCTCTGACGTCCTTTAACTTCCTGTTCTCTACAATATACAACTGTGTGAAAACTTCTTTAATGTCACTCCACTGTTCCGACGTTGGTCCCACAATCCTCCACTGTTGATTTATCATCTGGCCCGCCATTGTATGGCCGTGACTTAGTTGTTTAACTCCGTAACCGCCCTAGGAAATTGTGCAAGTCGGCTGCGACGGTTATGGCACAACTGGGAGGACTGAGAGAGGAGCTGTGAAACACACACGGATAGGACATGAACGGTTGGGTAAGGAGTTCCATGGTACAACCACGGAAGTCCTGTTTGTTTTATCATGTTTTGATGATGTCGGTGTGATTTAGTGAAGAAAACTGGCTGAGGGAGGAGGCTGTGGTCTGCCTCACGGACGAGGTGCATTAGTTCGACGGGAGGTGGGATCGAAAATAGTTTTGTCTGACTAAGGTATCTCCAGCCGACCACCAAACCCATTGGGGGGAGGTCAGAGTATCTTGTGTCTGACAGAATCAGGCAAGATTCAAGCTCAGGGCAAACGTGGCTGAGCAACTCGTGATCCTGGCGCTAGGCGTCATTGCAATGTCCCAAGCAGTGCAGACCCGACCACCTTGCGCCTCACTCGGATTCAATGAGGCATTGCGGCTTCTGGGGAGGCTCTTGACTAACAAATCCATTCTTCTACATAATGAAGGAACAATTACGAAAAGTTACTAGGTCAGAGAGATAGAGGGAATGAGTGCTAGTTGTGATGATGTCAATCAACACATCTCATCTCTTTGCATCTCATGAGCACCACTCACAAATGTTGATTTGGTCATCCTTCTCCAGGATATGAGACTCTAGAGTTTGAAGAGAAGCAGCCAGAAAATGAGTGAGAGTCCTTCTAGCACATCCAACTATGGGTAAATATTCCGTCCTCCAGACTTCTAGCTCCACGTTTGCTCTCGGCGCCTTGAGTCTTGACATTGGGAGTGGTTTTTTCTGGCATCTTGTGCCATATGCTCCCCAGACTCTTGGATGGTGTTACCAACTTCCCCCACAAACGGAATGATCTTGATGGATTGCAGTATTCTATTTCTTGGAACAACCGCTAATGCATGCCATGCAAGATCCAGTAGACGCCCAGTATCTCGGGGAAGTCATTAATGCAGGTGAGAAGGCTCCCATCGTGTAAACGATTTACCGATGGTGGGAATCAGGATACCGTTGGCTGGATGATGAATATGCCTGGTCCGAGTTGTGTAATCTGTGATTCATAACTCATCTGCCGTCACGAGGACGCCTTTCGCACGAATTAGACCGGTTCTCTATGCATCTTAGACACAAAGATTAGTTGAGTTTGAACGCAGACTGAGCATCAGACAAGGCCAAGAGCGATGCCTCCTCCGTTCGTCGACGCACGCCGCCTTGGCCAATGCGCCAGCAATGCGGAGAAGGTCCCTCTCATGCATGGAGACATGCTTGAAGCACTATCCTACCGAACGTTCAGCCCCAGACCGGGGATTGAAACTGAAAGTTCCTTGCCTGAAGGTCCGGATTCGATTTCTGTACGGGCCAAATGCGAGTGGGAGTAGGCGGGACCTGTCCAGGTCCCCCCCCAACCCCCTTGCAAGCTGGTCGATGCTGAAGGTGTTGACAACTTGTGGCTGCAACTTGTAAAGGTGGTTGGGGGGAGGAAGGCAGAGACAGGCTCCGACAACTCAGACAACATCAGCCTCGATGTTGTTTGATCACCAAGCCTGGACAGCAACTCACATCACGATAACCACCAACAAGCTCCATGACCGTTGGGTGCTTGGTATCGGGGGCTGAAATACCAAGCTTATACGAGCAATACGTGCCTCGGGGCAGTATCTGAACCCCATACCCCCTACTCCCTCCTCGTAGAGTTTGGCCCACCTGTGATTGAGCAGTGTAGAGCCAAGAGAGGGCTGGTGGATATGTTGCAGTGCACGTTTCTCGGATGGTAGGCAAGGAAGTGTCCTTTGTAATTTGCAGGGAATGGAAAGCATGAGGGAGTATCAAAATGAAATAGGCCGAAAGCCTTATCTGTGGATCACTAGATATGGGATATATTGAAGTTGGTCCGTCTTGGAGCGTGGAGCTTGGTGGGACTGAAACCGGGAGGGATCTGTCTCCTGTCTCGAATCGAAGGATCTCTAGTTACTAGTATGATCGACGCTCGGGGGGAGGAGATTAGATGCCCAGCTGGGGGGGAGATGGGCAGGGGAAGGGAGCAAAAATACAACTACTGCGATGCATTTCAATGACAGGGTCACCGGATGTAACAAGATGCATGAGGATGGTATTTGGGCACGGAGCACGGAGGATTTGGCCACGTCTACCGGGAAATAAAGCAAACAGACGTGCAGAAGATAACACACCAAGTCTTCTCCGTACGAGTGCACAAAATCAAAGATTGTCCGTAGGCTTTGGCAGGAAGATATTGTCCGGGGAAGCAGCGGAGGCCAATATAGAAACAGGCGAGCGGCGTTGCCAGTCATGCCCCCCTGTTAGGCTGTTAGGTTTTTAGGCTGTGGCTGCTGTGGGCGACGGAGGACGGAGGAAATGGGAATAGGTGCCCAGGTGGTAACTGGGAGTTTGGTACTGGTACGGGTCCCCATACCTAACGAGCACCTCTCCACTAGTTATAGGTAGGCTCCTTTAGCTAGATCCCCGAGGGGCCCGAGGGCCCAAGCTTCTGGAGATTCAAGACCCCAGAACAGATTAAGTACCTGTTGAGGAATTTAGGGGTAAACTTGGCTTAGAAGGCAGTGGGTGAGAACTGGAGAAGGCTCTCTCATCTCTCATCGCTCGCCTCTCGGTGTATTCTCTGCATTCTCTTCCCCCTTGTTCGGCACCCTAACTACTCATAGGTAATAACCTTTGGGGGTGCCACCCGGGCGGCGACCCGGTCCCCGCCCATAGCTCCCAGCCAATCTTTTAGGTTCCAAGCAGTTCCGCGGCTACGCACGGGTGACGCTGCAGGTGGAATCGTGATGCAGATTCGGAGTGCGAAATCTGAGGAATTCCTGACGTACCAGGGTACGGGATGAGGGAGTGTCTCTGAGTCTCTCCTCGACCACCCCCCACCCTCTCTCACCAACATTCAAGCTGTTCACATCTGCGCTTATTGACGCTAATCCAACCGTATCTACCCCGTCATACGAGCAATACTCTGTTTGTTGCGGTCTGAACGGCGTCGATCGCCCATGATCACCCACCCCCATCCACCCCATCCACTCCTCCCCGGGACACATTGTCACCAGCTCACTGGGACGAAAAAGAGTGTTGGGTTGCAGAAGGTCGGGAGAAATTATTCTCGTCCCTTGCACCATCACCCATCATGCTTCCCTACAAACCGCCTCTTCCAGCAGAATAAAGAACACACGTCATGCCACCACCCATGCGTTATCGTCCTTGTCTGCAACGTCTCACCACACCAGACCTCGCCTATTCACACTCACAACACCGCAAGAAGTCTCTCCTTCAAAACGGGGCCCTTGCCTTGTCCATTCCAGACGGTATCCGCAGAGCTCAGACGCAGGCTAGTCCCGAGGCCCGTCAGCCAGAGAAGCCAAAGCAGGACCTCCCAAGATCCCAGGAATCCCAGCTGCACCGTAGATCCGGCGGCGTCGCTGGTGCTTCGCTTCCCAAACCCACCCTACGCACCCTTCTCCTTTCAACACCACCTGCACTATCACCTCTCCAGGCTCTCCTCTCTTCTCGCTTACAATCCCAATTCCAGACATCGTTACCTGGGCAAGTATATAGTACCATGGCGACTCCCTCAGATCCTCAGGCCGCTCCTCCGGCAGATACCACTGAGACCACCGAGACCACTGCTCCTTCAAAGGAAAACGGCATTACTCAGGAAGAAAACGGTGCTACATACGAAAACGGCGCCCAAGAGAACTCCAGTGACGAAGAATTCTCCATGCCTCTCAGTAAGTTCTGCCACCTATTTTCCTCGCTTATCTTACAGATCTCAATGTCCCCAACCCAATCTCACCACCTCTCCACTGCTCATTTGCATCTGTGGTTGTCAAATTATTTCTTTCCCACTCTTGTATACAACAATCTCTTGTCTTGAGATTCTTGAGAATCACCGCTTGTCACTGATTGGTGTGGGGTACGGCCCTGCAACAAAAAAAAGTGTCGATCTCAACAATTTCGCCATCCGCAGTCACATGACCCAGTACCCACTCAATGCAATTGCTCCTCCCCCCTTCCTCCATCCACCCTCTTCCTATCTGATAAACTTTGGCTGCCAAACTTTCTTCTTCTCAAACCACACCGGATCTTCCACTCAGTACTAACAATATCTCCCATCATCAGTAACACATGGACGTCCGTTTGAGGATGCCTATGCCAAGGCATTCAACAACAACAGCGAATGGCGGCGATCTCTCGCCGAAACTGAACCGGAACTCTTCGAGTCCCTCGGAAAAGGTCAATCTCCTCAGATCCTCTGGATTGGTTGTGCAGACTCCCGATGTCCCGAGACTACCATCCTAGGCCTACAGCCGGGTGAAATCTTCTGTCATCGAAACATCGCCAACATCCTAGTCAACACCGACATCAACTCTCTGTCCGTCATTCAATATGCTGTCCAGTACCTGAAGGTCAAGCACATCATCATCTGCGGGCATACCCAATGTGGTGGTATTGCCGCCGCACTGGGCAACAAGAAACTTGGCCTCATCGACACCTGGCTAATGCCCTTGCGGGCCCTCAGGCAGGAAAACCTACCCCTTCTAGACACTCTCGACCACAACGAGAAAGGCCTGAAGATGGTTGAGCTGAATGTCCGCGCGGGTGTCAAGGTCCTCCATTCCAATCCCATTGTCATCGATGCCATGAGCGACCGGGGCCTTCAGGTCCATGGTCTCATCTACAACGTCGGCACCGGTGAATTGCGAGAGTTGGACATTGAAGAGGAGGAAGACGTGGTCAAGAGCCGCATTGTGTCCTTCAAAACGGAGGACTAGATTCATCCAAACACCCCAGGACTAGAAACTAAGGTGAGCCTCCTGTTCTCGAATGCCCTTCAAGTGGGAACTGACGCATTGAAAAGGTATATAGCTGGCAGAACGGTACAGGTACAGAAACACACAACATCGCCTTCGTTATTGTTTTGATTGATATTTTTGTTACTCTTGCTCCATGGCAAAGGGGGGGGAGGTTGATTTTTCCCACGCGACAGGCAAGCGGATCCTGCCTGTCTGCATCACACACCAGTGTACGCCACCAAGGATGGTCGGCCAGTGACTACAGAATGTTGGAGCTTTCTGTTCTCAGTGTTTTGCTTGTTCCAGGAAGCTTAGATGATGATGCCACAGCTGGCCATCCCATTTTCCGAATTGAAAGCGTTTGTTTGTTTTGTCTCGTCTTGTCTCTCCACATCTCGCTCTCTAGCCTGACCTCCACTTCCCTTCGTCCCGATAAGGAGATAGAATCACGATCACGATTCAAGTCACGGTCGTGGACAGCTGATATCTGGGCATAGCCAGCACTGCAAGGCACCACCACCACCACCCAAGCCAGCCCGGCCCAAAGCGAGAACGCTAGTTAGGCGACCCGAGCCATGTAACAGCAACAGCAACAGCAACAGCCACCCTCGAAGCCCATGCATGCATGTATGTCCTTGTCGCTACCGTCCACGCCCAAGCCTACGCCACCATCGCCTACGGAACGAAGCGAACACGATGGAAGGATGGAAGGATGGAAGGATGGAAGGATGGAAGGATGGAAGGATGGAGGGAAGGGAAGGGTGGTTGTATTCTATGGATCCCACCATGGTCCATCACACACACCCACAGTCACACCCACAATATCTATCACCATCAGGGACAGCCGCGTGTCGTCGTCGTCGTTGTCGTCGCCGCCGCCGCCGAAAATGCCTTGGGGAACTAACTATCTTAATTACCCAGTATTATTTACCAACTCGTAGTAGACGGGCCGCAGGGCGGTATGGTATTTAATTACGGGGATTTATTAATGTGGCCGAGGTAAATACGGAGGACGTCGTACATACATAGCTCGTATGTGGTTTGTGGTTTGTGGCTCGTCGTCGCGAGTGCGCGGGTCGTTTATTTAATTATCTGGCCGCGCCCATGGAGAGGGAAGGGAGAAAGGGAGGGAGGGAGAAACGGGGATCAGTCAGTCCCTCCACGGCGCCAGGTGATGTCGTTTATTCGCGCAGTGCCGGTGCCAGTGCTAGGCGCAAACGCAGGACACAGGGTACTAGGGGCGAAGGGGCGAAGGGAAGTCGATCGGATAGTTCATGCTACAGACATACATGCCATGCCGTACCTAGGTATGCAGCACGGAGTATGGAGTATTAAACAGCGTGGGATGGATGGATGGGATGGATGGGATGGATGAGGTGATGCTTGGGGTCCGGGGTGCGTTGGATTTTGGAGCGTCATGTCCCCGGCTTGGGTATCATGTCACAGCCTTGGTAGCCTTGGGTGCAAGTACCGACTCAACTACCTGGTCTGGGTACCTGGCCGTGCTAATCAAGATACCGACCTACGAGGAGACTAGGGAGGCGCGGAACGAAGGTCACGGTAAGATCAGGTCGGGAAGGGCGAACACAGTATTCGATTCGGTCTTTCTCGTACGCATCGGCATTTGAACTTATGTACGCTGTGGCTAGGAGACGTGGATCATCGCCCTAGTCAGGACAGGCCATCGATGGCTTGGTGAGTATCCATTTATCCATTCATGAGACATCAGTCGTGCCGACCACTTCCTGCTGGCTGGTGCTCTCCTTCATTGAGGATAGCTCGAACGCCCTCCTTTTGAACTAACTGAGGTCGAATAAGCAAACCAACCTTCGTGCCCTGCTGCCCAATATTGCGTAATCCTAGCTAGACGTGCGATTCATGAAGTTGTACTCGATACATGATTTGTCTCCAGGTGTTTCCGATTCATTGACTGACATAGCCAACTGTCAGCTCGGGTCCAATGGTGAACAATTTTCGAGAGAAGTGCGATCTTGCTGGAGAGCTGTCTTGATCTACTGTCTCAATATGTCCCACATTCGAATGCCTTCCGTTGAAAGGTAGAAAAATGCCGATCAATCTCCCTGGAATAGGGCTAATGCAGCCAAGGCTCGAGAGTCGGTCATGGCAATGTCTCCAGTCCTTTTCGCACGACGATCATCGAAATACACGCTGTGATGCCAAACCTTGGTTCTTTTTAGAATAGGTGTTGGTTCTCTTGGATGTCTGGTTGCGATAGAAGAATGTATCAGTTGAATTGGTCGACTGACTCTGCATCTGGTAAGGTCGAGTGTTGACACCTCTCCAGCCCATTCCAGAAGAGATCGGGTGGGCGTTGTCATATTGCCGCGAACGTTTGGCAGCCAACATCTGTTCGAGCTCCTGTGCACGACGAGTCATTTCTTCGAGCTCTCGGTTGATCCGAATTTCCTCTATCAACTCGCCCAAACTCATGCGCTTTGTGGGAGGCTTCACCATAGTCTTCTGGATGTCTGCCTTCCGACGCAACACCCACGAGTACTGCTCACACTGAGTGCGATCTCCCCAGAAGTACGTGTTGTCTCTAATTTCGGCGCATTTGAGATTGCGATATCTCAGGAGTTCGTCGAGGAGGAGCTGTCGATATTTTCCGACTTCGTCGTGGTCCGCATACTCGATATGTAACGATTTACCCCAATAGTCGCGACTCGAGACTAGAATCTCAAGGTATTCCAGCCCATGGCGTGCACGTAACTGCTGAAAAACCTGGAGATACTTCTCTTCTGCGGTCAAGTCAAAGACGCTTCGTATATTGTGAGGTGTCGTGAAGCCAGGATGAATGGTAATGGCAAGCTTTCGAACCTTCGTAAGATTCTTGGGACCGATTTGCTTCAACCACCACTTAAAGGCATCAGGGCTGTTGAACTGGAACCACGCGCTTCCATAAAACACCTCTTGCCCAATCTCAGCAAATTTCTTGCACACCAGCATGGTCTGGGCAATTTCAATGTTCTCCTCGGTGATCTCGTCTCCAACGTTGGTCTCGATATTGTTACCCGTTCTGATGTAGCCGCCGAGCATGCCTTTTTTGTAAAAGGGTCGTACAGTATGCTCCTCTCGCTCTGGTGGAATAAGTACATAGGCGAGGGTTTTGCGAAGGACATCATCTGGTAAATCCGAGATTTTCTTTGGCGGGCCACGAGGAACTGGAGGTTTTGCCTCTTGGTCGGGCGAGGTTCTTGCTTCAGATGGTGGTGGTGAAGGCAGAGTGGCCGTAGGATTGACGGTGGTTGGAGAAGTGAAGATTATGACGGCATCGTCTTCAACCATGTCTGTGGTTAGGATGTCAAGATTGTCTGACATCGGGTGCTCGTGTCTTTCAAACCAACAATTAGAAGTGCGTCCGAGGTTGGGGATGGGGAAAGGGCCTTACGACATCTTGTTATCGGAGTGTGAACCTGAAAGTCTGGCCAGTCGAGACTTTTTGATGGGAGGAAGCAGACTGGTACTAGTCGATAAAATATCGGTGCTGTCAATAAGCCGCTTGGGGCTGCGAGTCGGATCGGGAGACTTTGTCGATCTCATCTCGAATAAGATGAAAATGATATGAAACTTGGTTATAAAGTTTGTAGAAATGACTTGGAGGGCGGTGTGAGAAGGGGTGCGCGAAGGAAGTCTGGCAGTGAATAACGTGACTACCACGCATTTCATTGCACGCCAAGTGCCAGTACAGTACTGAGGCAGTTGCGGCAGGTGCGACGCAGTGGAGGCAGTGGGAACCAACCGTGGGAGTGAAGTGGAAGGTGCGAAGGTGCCCGCGTCACTGACTGACACCATGGGTTTGGCACGCAGCAAACAGGACACACGTGAAGATACCTTCACTATACAGGATTTCACCCACGGAATTTCTTGAATGCCTCAGCTACTGTCATCCCCTCGATCACTGCCTCTTTGACTTTATCATCCGCCGACACCAATTTGGGCATCAGGGACAGAGTTTCGTCAAGGAGAGTTCGTGGAATAACAACGACCCCTTCCTCAGGATCAATGAAGACAATATCGCCCTAGATATAAACATCGTGAGTCCCATGTAGTCTTCAATGCATCTATCCTTTGGAAGAAATACATACCGCAGATACTTCCACTCCAGTTATTGATACTGGAATATTGCGTGCATACACGACCGACTCAGCATTCGTCCCCACTGTTGACCGACCCTTAGCGAAGATCTGGACGACTAATGTTAGTATATAGCTATTGATAAGTACGATGGTTGAGCACAGTCTTGGATGAATTCGGTGGCTTCAGCGCAAATATAGGGTGACGAGGAACATGGTTTGTGCTCCTTTGTTGACACCTACCGGGAGCTCGGAACTTCGCAGCTCTGCCAGATCCCTTACTCGTCCACCCACGACGCAGCCTGCCACGCCTCTAACCTTCATTCTTTGAGCCATGATGCCACCGACTGCTGCACATTTCTGTCCGTCTGGTTGCTCAATGACAACGATACTGCCAGGCTCTGTCAGGTCGACCCAGTGACTACCCTTTGGAACAAGGTTCTCGGGTGGTGGCGTCGAATCTGGTTTTGATTGCTTGGACACCAGCTTCAAGGTGCATGCGGGAGCTATGATTTTCCCTTGATCTTTCTGCAACGATGGGGGCAAGGCGAAGGGTGCTTATTTTGGTTAGAAATCCACGTCAATCGATGGTGGTCATGGCCTACCGATATCTGCTAGGAAACCCGCCCGTGCAACCTCTCCAGGCTTCACCTTTTGGAGTTTGAGCAAAGCATCCGACACCTAGTCTCATCAGCTCCTGAAGATCGTGCAGTCCAAGACAGCCAGATTCTTACATCGCAAGCGGAAAACCCTTGAAGTTGATGTAGCTTGTCCCGCAGATCATTGGATTCCTGATGGTCTACGCTCATCTTGAGTGTAGACAATGTTCGGAACGTTCTGGCGCGACCTGATGCTTCAATGGATCGACCGAAGACGGTTTTCCACCCGAAACTACTCAAATTTGCACGACTTGTACAGATCAGCATAGTCCAGGTAGTGTCTCGATATTATGATCAGAAATGATGGTTTAAGCTTGAGGTTCATTGCCATTCATATTTGTACAGGGGTTCGCTTGGCAGGTCCCTCTGCCCGAGATCGGCCACCGACTATTTCCGACCAACGAATCAAGGGACCAACCCTAGATATTTGGGTAAGGGGCCATCATTCGTCATTCGTGTTAATTCTACTAAACCAATATCATCGAGCCTTGCAACACTAGATGGCCACCTCACGAAGCCCTCGGACAACCCATTCTCTTCTTCAGCCATGACTGCAGGCTTGAATGTTGTTGTATAGTAGTCCTCCAAGGTTGGCCATGGTCGTAATGTCGCTTTTGACTTCCATGTTCCACCAAATCTCGAACTCATCACTGCATTCGTCGCACGTGCGTTGAGCTCGTGGCAGCCTGCACATAATCTCAGAAGTCTGTCGTCGTCGAGAACACGGGCTATGTGGTCGACAAAATCCAGGCCTTCGTCAATGAGGAGATCATCTTCTTCGACCTGGTTACTGAACTCATGCTCCGAGGTGGTTAGTTTGTTCGCGATGAGGACAATCATTGCCGACATATATGTACAAGACATATTCCTATCAACATTAGCGTCAACTTCGCAAGCCGAGGTGGTTCTTTGGGCAAACGTACCCGACAAGAGCGAGATCCTTGGAGTCTACCACGTGAAACAGCCTCATACATTCCCTCGATGCATGCACGCCCTCGAACCAATTTGGTGGTAGAGGAGACACGTATTCATGATTTGGATTAGATGCACAGTGGTCCAAGGCGTACCGATCGCTATACCTCGTCAATCGCCTGATCCATCCCGAATCGTGTGAGAAGATGCCACGAACGAGGAAAAGACAGTGGTAGTAGCTGAAATGCAGCATTGCCAAAAACCGTACAGCTGGGGCGAATGAGTGCGCTGAAAGAACGCCAGGTTGGAACTGCTGGGGTATCGACTCCTTCCACTCACGTAGTATCAAGCTTATCTCTTCACTTGCAGCTTGCCTTTGAGCTCCATCTAGCTTCTCACCCTGGACCGAAAACATCATTTCATACGTCTTTGCCTGGATTCGCGAGAGATCGATCCGGCAAAGGAGAAAATTGATCCAGGTGTTGCCGTCATTTCCAAAGACGATTCCGCCGCTCTGATCGATACTCTTGAATTCTGGAAGGTCGACATCCATGTCATGATCTTGTTGATGGTAAGGATCTCGAAGTCGAAGACTGATGTCTCTGTCAAGCACGTATACGATCCAAAAGACTCGATCCCTTTCCCAGGCTGTGCTGGCGTCAAATTCTGTCATTTGGTTCTTAGTGTGTAATCTCAGCCGGTGAGCCATCCTGACAGCCATCGCTACCAAAATGCTTGTAGGGCGAGGATTCGGTCCAGCTTGAAACAGCATTGCCAGCCCTAAGACGACCTGAAGATCCAACAGGCAATGTTCTGTCAGGGTCGAAGCCTGTAGCGCTATTTGTGCGTTGCGAATACACTGGCACATCAAACGATCATCATCCGGCGTTTTTTTGGATACGTCATGCCAAAGAGACAGAGCCAGGACGACGTTTATTGCCGCCCAGTTCGAGCTATCCTGCCTCACCTTCGACTCTGAATACCACTGCCACACCATAGTCATGAACTTGCCCTCGTGGAAAAGCGGCATTGCACTGTTGACGCGCGCAAAATATGTCTCGATGACAGGAAGAGTCTCGTGAAGTGGTGGCAGACATTGGATTTTATCGATTGCGATCTCTGCCGCCCTATCAACGGGTGAACAACTGTAGATATCGTTGAAAACTCCATCTTGCTCGATGTGCAGCGACGTGAATCCCCGCGGCTGTCCAACTTGATGGACGGTAGCCATTGCAGTTGGTTCTCTCCATGAGCTGCTGTCCTTTCGCTTCCGTCTTTCCTCAACTCTGGAAATCGGGCTTTCTGGTTGAATGGTACCCTTAGTCGAGCTGTGCGGCTGTCAGTGAGACATGCTCTATCAAGTCTTGTAACCCCACGGGAGTTTGAATCATGCGAAGGGGTAAGGGGGGAATTTACTCTTTTTGAGCCCCGTGCTCCTTTTTCCGCCTCCGCGGCTGTGGCGTGAACGTACAATTCGCCTTGTACAACACGCAATGTGTGCATTGAGGCTTCTTCACATCGCATTTGATTTTCCTGGAGTTGCAGAGATCACAGGCCTACAGAGTTTCAAAATCAAGCTGATAAACGCATTTTCTATAAATGACATCCTCCTTTGGGGGGGTACCTACCTTTCTCCTACCTAGCCCCGGATGTCGTGTTGTTGCATCGTCCATGATATCGTTGTCGTGATGGATAGTTGTGGGCTCCGGAGGTGGCAGTGAAAATGATATCAAAGCACAAAAATTTCCACTCTCTAAACAAAATCGTGATCGCTCAACGATAGCGCCAGGGTCAGGATTTCAACAAAACTGATTTTTGAGTATCTGTAGATGAGTATTATACAACACCCAGTCGGTGTTCGGTCCTGTTGTTCGCGCTTGGGTAAGGCTGCCTTTTTCCCAGAATGGAGTGGAGGCCTTAAAGTCCGCGGACTTTAAAGTCGCTGACAAATCCATTGCCCTGACATCACGCAGGTACCAACATCCCCAGTAAAACCCACAACGCGCGTTGCAGCAAAATGCACCTCGTGGTATGCCTAACCAAGACAAGGAAACTCGAAATAGATAGATAGATGGAACGTAGGTATCAACGAACAGGACCTATTTTCCCATGCAGGTCACACATCACATATCGACTCCGTCAAGATGAACCGCAAGTAGAAACTTGTTGTTCTGGATCTCGTCCGCTCGCGCCTTCAGCTCATCCACATCCCAATTCGCCCAGACAAACTTATTTCTGAGAAATTTCGCCTCGGGAGATGCGAGCCAGACGCAAAAGTGACCAGGGAGTTCGACTGTATGGAGTTCGATGGTTTTACGGTTAGCAAAGTGTAGGTGCTTGTTCTTTTAAGTTTCCAGGGAGAAATGTTACGTTTCTGGAGCCCAGATTTTTGGCTGATAGGGAGAAAGAGAAAGGGAAAACTACCTTTATCAGGGGCCTCCTCTGTATGACCGTTGAGATCGGTCGGCGTCCAACAAGGCTGGATACTGACAACGTGTAATTGCGGATTCTCCGTGGCGAAATGGTCCACCATCTTTAGGTTTGCCGCCTTGGAGACAGTATAGGCGCTCATGCCAGGGGTGGCTGCAAAATGCACCATGGCCGTGGAGATGCTGATGAGGACGGCACCAGGGGCCGCAAGTTTGATGAACGCCTGGATTGCGTTGAACGCGGTACGCACGTTGAGCTCGAATCCGGACATGAAGGTCTCGACATCATACGTCGCCAGTTCTCCGGGTGGTGGCAGGTAGCCAGCGTTGGAGATGAATACGTCGATCTTGCCGAACTGGTCGGTAATCGATTTGAGCGCTTCGTCGACCTGCGCACGATTCTGGAGGTCTGCCTGCCTATAGGCAATCTCGGTTCCTTTGGGTGCAAGGGCCGTCACCGTCGCGGCGGTCTCCCTTAGTTTGTCCACTCTGCGGCCCAAGATGGACACGGATTTGGCTCCTGCTTGCGCGAAGGCCGTGGCGATCGCCTTACCGATCCCGGTCCCGCCTCCTGTGACCACCACGTTCTTCCCCTTTGCTGAGAGTTCGGAGCGTTCAGGGGAGATCGAGGGCGAAGGTTCCGAGTGCCATTTCTTCGTGAATGACACAAATGCTGGTAGGTCATCTTTTCCCGCCATCTTTTTCGAAGTTAGAAAATAGGGTACTTTTTGGAGGAAGACAAGTTCGCCGAAAGTAATTGCTGATATGGGTGGGATTTAAGAATGTCCATCGAGAATAAGTATTGCTCGATCCATCATGTCTTATAGAACCCCGATGGTCCTGCGACCAAATTCATGAAGACTGCAATTTTGTAAGTCCTGGGTGATTCTTAATAATAGAGATGCTTGGTTCTTTGTCCGCGGACTTTCTTGATTGTCTAAGCTGCCTAGTTCAAAGCGAGGCCCCTACCATGATTGACCAGGGAGGGAACTGAGGCCGCATCACGGTGGCACATATGGAAATCGCACCGCCAAGATAGTACTCACGTACGGAGACATATTAGATAACGACCGGGGGAATATTGAGAAACTTAGCTGGCTACGGAGCACCACGCCAAGTCGAACGAGTAACAGTATGAAAAGAACACCTGATTTGATTTATAATTGAACTGGGACTGCCCAATCCATTTCCATAACACGTTTGCGAAACAATCAGGTGGCAGGGATCCGCATGCGCTCTGAAATCCTGTTGTTGATCATTGTATGTACATGTAGTTGAGGAACAATGCTGATGGAGGTGAAAAAAGAATGCTAATTTATATAACACGGGGCTCAATCTGGAAGAATGGTCAGTCGTTCAAGGATCAACATGTGTGGAAATTGGTGTTGGCAAACCTTCCATGCGCTGTTCACTGTAGTATGTTAGCAAAATGTGCTTTTGGGACCAATATAGACGCCACGAACCTTCATATCCCAGAGGCGCCTCAGCTTTATCTGTTTGACCACGGAACTTGCCCGTTAATCTGTAGTCTCGGTCCATCACTGCCATCATCGGTCAGTACGTGACACCACTGCGAGGACTGAGCCGGTGGTCTCACTTTGTCTGTCCCATAAATCTAGTTGTCTTCGTGGTGCTTTTCCATCATTTCTAAACCATTTGACCGTGGCCATGCCAGCCCCCTGTTTAACTGCTTAGCAAAGAAGCCGTGTATCTCTAACAGCGTGTACGCACTGTCACGCCGAACATTGCTGTCATTATGACATAGGGAATGATTGCTTCGAAAGGAACACCCATGTTGGTGGTATTATGGGGACGGATTCGGTGGGTTTGCTCCTTTTGGGCGGGCTATGCCTCACAGTCTTTATAGAGGGCTATTATGTTGTTTCTGATACCGCGGGAGCGATCTGGGGAGCTTCTTGGAATCGTTGCTCGCTCCTGGCGATGTTCAGGCGAGGATGTCTGCGCAAGTCAAGCTCAAGGTCAATGCCAAGGTATTGTTCAACTTCATTGAGCTAACCCCTCTTTAGGAGGACCTGTGACGCCGCCCTATATGCACGTGACCACAATAAATTCTCCTATCTCATGGAGTCCAATATAATGGCACAATGGCCCCCATCTTGGGGTAGTTGCCAATGGATGGATGGTGATATAGTATTGCGATATGCTAGCATACACGCGTACAGACTGATCTCGCGATTCGGGCATTGACGAAATATATAAATCGCAGCCTCGGCGGTATCCAACTCCGCAGCCTTGCCGCGCTTGACGGTCAAATAGCGACTTCCCCCTTTCATGGTTGCCTTCTCCGCTGAACCAATACCTCCTCCTGGGGAGGTCTACTAGGGAAAGCCAGCCATCGGGCTGCTGACACGCAAGTGAGTCGCAGGCTGAGAAGAGGGAAATTCCCGCCGCCACCGTCAACTTTGACCACGTGATATTCATCCTCCTCATCAGTCACGTGCCTGAGGTCCCGGGACTCAAAGTTGCAGGGTGAACGGACAGCCATCAGCGCTGTGTCTGGGATTCTTTTGGACAAACCCGTACCAGGAATTTGTGATCGCAAAAGTACTACCTACGTGTAAAGGGACGCCCAACTCTTAAACCACAGGTTTAAAAGAATATCCTATCCTTGTTGGTGTTGTTCTGACGCGTCGACCCTCCACCTACCCACCTTTTAGCGAACCTGCGCCCTCCCTCAGTCAAAAGAGCAGTTGTTTTTTTAGCCTTTCAGGTGTATCTGGCACTTTAGACTTGGTCGCGCACAGAATCGTAAGCCCCGGTTACTTTGACGGAAACATCTATAATCCTGGGGATCACAGGGAATGGGACGAGCGGCAGCGCAGGCATATGCCAGAGCTGTGGAAGAGATTGGAATTATAGGCTAGACATATGCCACCACTTCTTTCAGAGGGGTTGGACGAAGTGTCCACAGCCGACTACGAGACTACAGGTGACCAAATACTTGCGACACCCGACCAAAAGTCCACATCAGACCTTGAGGCTAGACCAGACAATGCCGAGGGTAGTGGGGAACAGAAGATAGGCCGAGCAAGTAGCGCAGACGATATGTCGGCCTCTAAACAAGCCGATTCAGATGCGCCGAACCCGGATGATAGTGCTCTTGGGGAGCAGCTTCAAAGATCAGCCGAGGAGAGCCTGAGTGATGCAGGAGCGGGAACTGAATCCGGGACTCAAGCAGATCCTAGTGGAGATGTCACTATGGACGACGCAGACGCGGAGGCCGAACCTGACGAAGACGAAGACGAGGATGCAGAAGGTGAAACCGATGATGCTGCCGGGGAAGCTGCCGGGGATGAAGAAGAGGAGGGAAGCGGCGACCAAGATGAGAGTAGCGAAGAATCGGAAGGTGGCGATGAGGGTAGTTCATCCTCGGAGTCAGAGTCAAGTGAAGCAGAGCCGGAGACCAAAGACAACGAATTGAGACCAGAGTGCTTGTTCTGCAAGAGCAGGAAAGAACCCAGTGATGGTGGTGACTCGGATTTGACATGTACCACATGTGGCAGCTTGGCTCATCTTCAATGTGCTAAGGAGAAAACAGTGAAGGACGAAGTGGTTGCGTGGCAGTGCCCTGACTGCCTCAAAAAACGTGGGCAATCAGAATCACCTAAGGAACAGAATGCGCGCTCCAAAAACTCCGCTCCCCGACTTGTTAGAGACTTGTTACCAGTCACGCGCGGAGTTCAGAAGCCCAACTCTCACTCAATATTCGCACAGCCTCTCATCTCAGAGGGCGAGGACGGTGGAAGAGCTCTTAGGAAAAGAAAATCGCCAACTCAAGAGCCACCGCCAATGTCTGAGAAGCGTCGTCGGAAGGCCACTCCTAGAGTTTTGGCCAATACCTCCGATGCCAACACAACGGACAGTAAGGCTGAGAAGGACAGAGCAGTGGCGCACTCGACGAGAAGAGCAAATCAAAAGTCTACTTTACCTGTCGCAAGGATACTGCAGCACCGCCCATTTGCAAAGCCTCCTCCTCACAAATTCATCCTCGCATTTCGACTTGAACAATCAAAGATTGAATCAATCCTGAACAAACCTCCTCGGCCTGGAAGGAGGAGAGCACCGCGAACAGCAGAAAAGAAGAGGGCACCGAAGATCCCACCGCCTATCTTCCAGCCCCCTGTTCCTAAATTTCCTGCATTACCAACCCACCACCTCATTTTCCCCTCCGCATTCACAGATCGTGAGGCAGAACTCAATGCCAAGCCGTATGGCGGTATCCTTACCGAAGTAGAAGCAGACACATCACGATCATTGCCGCAATTGAAGGATCGCGAAATATTCGAGATTGCGCGAAAAGAGGCAGAAGAAGAACGACGTAAGACCTCAGCCGCAGCCGAGGCGGAGATTAACGGGGACAGTGCAACCTCCAAGCCTAAGACCACCATATCGGGGCCGCCAAGCAAGATCAAATGCATCCAGTTTGGGAAGTTTGTCATTGACACATTCTATGCTGCTCCTTATCCGGAAGAATACTCGCATGAGTCAAGGTTATTCATATGTGAATACTGCCTGAAATATCTCCCTTCAGAATTCGTCGCATACCGACACAAACTCAAATGTCCTGCCAAACACCCTCCGGGCGACGAGATCTATCGAGATGGAACCATCTCCGTATGGGAGGTCGACGGACGCAAGAAAACAGAATATTGCCAGTGTCTCTGCCTGATGGCAAAGATGTTTCTTGGATCTAAGACGCTATACTATGACGTGGAGCCCTTCCTCTTCTACATTTTGACGGAATATGATGAATTCGGATATCATTTCGTCGGATATTTTTCCAAGGAGAAACGACCAGCTAGTCAAAACAATGTCAGCTGCATCCTAGTCATGCCAATCCACCAGCGGAAAGGCTATGCCACGTTTCTGATCGACTTCTCGTATCTCCTGACGAGAATCGAGGGCAAAGATGGCTCACCAGAAAAACCATTGTCAGATATGGGTCTGACGGCTTATCGATCATATTGGGACCTGACAATATCACAACACCTTCTACAGTTGGGCACGAAACCGTTCTCAACTAAAACACTAATGTTACGAACGGGCATGACGGCTGACGATGTGATCCATTCTTTAGAGCGACTTTATGCGTTCATTCGAGACCCAGTTACAAAAACGTATGCGGTACGTTATGACAAGAAATTGTACGAACGTATTGTGGCCGAATTCGAAGGCAAGAACCACCGTACACTAAGACCCGAAAAACTGGTATGGACGCCCTACATCATGGGTAGAAGTGACCAGGCAACCTTGGATGGGCAACAAATACATGCAATTGCACCACGGGACGACGAAAGTGACAAGATGGAAGTAGATGATGAAGCTCCTTTACCAGGGGATGCTGTTATGAAAGAGGAGCCTGAAGATACAGGAGACTCAAACCGTGTCTCACCTCGCTCCAAATCAAAGTCCACCAAAGCGTTCTCTCGTCAAGACTCTCTGAGTGGGGAGCACGACGATGTCAAAGATCCCACTCTCGTCAATGAGCATGGGATTATTGCTCCTGGACCACCACCCACTGAAGCCATGATTACCGGAATTTTAATTGGAGTACCTCCACCGGAAATCAAGCTGAACGGCGTAGCGAATGGTGACACCAACAACAAGGAAGTCACAGCTGATGTCGATCAAAGCGAAGAAAAGCCAGCAGAAGAAATCCTCACGGGCTATGCACTTGCCTATCGGACATTAGAAATTCCCCCAGCACGCTTCCAAATCGAACCGCCCATCCCACCAGCCATGCTCCGGCAACGTAGCGTCAAGAAGCGTACACAAGCGACTGCGTTTGGCACACCAAAAGCCAACGGCAGCAGCGCCTCGCCTTCAATCCCTGTCGCAGTGCGCAGTTCACCACGTAATGCGTCGAGCGTGAATGGAAGCGCCAGCGGTAGTGCGATGCTTACCAACGGGAATGGCAGCCGAGTTGCAAGTCCAGACAAAGCGCCAGACACGCCAGTGCGGAGGAGTGGCCGTGGAAGAGGCAAGAGCCGCCTCGCCACGGTTAGCGTCGCCCTGTTAGACGGTGCAGATGATGAGGACGAGGACGCAGAAGCCGAAAGCGATAGTGCTGAGGCAGAGATCGACGCCGACGCCGAGACAGGCACGGACAAAAGAGAAGAGGAAGAAGAAGAAGAAGAAGAAGAAGAAGAAGAAGAAGAAGAAGAAGGCTCAAGCAGTAGCAGTAGTAGTAGCAGCTCCAGCGACGAGGAGGACGAAGAAGAAGCATCAACAGCGGCGGTATCGAGCTCCAACGACTCAGATGAAGACGAAGAAGAGCCAGACCTCGACGACCCCAACGACGAAGACGTTGAAATCAACGAGGAGAGTTCTGATGAAGACGAGGATGACGACGAGGATGCCGATGCCGAACCCGACGTTGGCGCCGACCTCGCCTCTTCAACCTCTGGATCACCCTCACGATCAAGTTCACGTTCACGATCGCGTTCAGCCTCGGCCTCTGCCTCAGCGGCCGCGCCGACGGAAGAGGACAACGGGGACGAAGACGAAGACGCAGAGGGCGAGGACGATGACTGATCCGAAGTGAGCCAGATCGATGGACGAGATGAAGACATCGTATCATTGTTTGGGTAGAAGAACGAACGACCCTCGCACTCGTGCAGCAACATGGTGTGCCGAGTAACTCACCCTCACCCGTCAATTATGGTACTTATTAGCATGCCTACCAAGGTATTTAGCATTTGTCCACATCACACCGGTATAGACTATATAGCCTACCTGCAGCGACCAAGAAAAACGGAGGAGCGGTGCCAGAGCTACATCCTAGTGATGGTTACTACAATACTCCCTAGCACTAAGTAGTAATTAGTTTGTAGCTCTAAGACGAGAAGGGACCTACCTATACCTATGTCCCTTGCACACCGATACCAGACGATACAATTCAATAGCCATGGCAATGACAATGGCAATATTAGCACAGCACAATGAAGAACCACAGCCGATTCTCCATGTTCCCATATACCTCGTTACCTTTGCCTTCCCTCTTTGCTTTTGGCAAGTATAATACAACATGATTAATTACTGTATGTATAGTATACTCTATCATTCCCAAAAATCCGAAAGGCTGAAAGCCCCGGCTACTGTGCTTACCCGAGATGCCTACCTGAGGTACACTGGTGTATATCTTAGGGCAGGATGGAAGGAAGGATTGCGTACGTTTGAGCAACGTTTTGGGAGTGCGATGATGAAGGGGGGCTGCGAGGCTGCATTTTGCTGGGACTGTTCTAAGTATTAGAGGAGTTTGCCTGGAGACTTGGTTGGTTGGCTCATTCACTGCTGGCCACTAAATGTCGAAATAACTATAACTCGCAGATAGATGTTCATCGAGAAAGACATGATAACTACATGATATACTTTGATTGGACTCCCTGTGCGAGTTGGTACTAGCAGTAAAAACCTGACAAACATTCCCGTCCTGTACTATTTGACCGGGGGTACTAGTACTGGCCTGCTGGTACTGAATGATGAACGTAACCTCTCCTCTGGAACGAGTAGCATGATCTGAACCATAGCCGACCAAGCAGGACAAAATCAAAAGGGATCGAAGCATGGTAAAAAGCATCGTTAAGCTCCTTTTTGCCAATCCTTCCCAATCTCTCTCTCCAATCAAACAAGAATCCAAGCCCTCGCTTTGTATGAAATGTTGAACCCGTCTAACATGAATCGCCCTGGGCTTCAAAAAGGCAACCACTCGAGTGCGGCGCAGCAAGAGAGACGGATGTCTCCAATACTCCCCGCACCCAGTTCGATCTCGGCTGCTCCAAGGTGGTAGGACAGCTCTCCAAGAAAGAGTCAAACCCCACAACGTCACTCATTGTCTCGAAAATCACTTGGTCCATTCACTCTCATTGCCGTGGTGGCAACATAACCACGACCATCCCGCCCTATCTTCGTTTGTAGCGGATACTGTGATAGACCTTCGCAATTGTCTCCCTGCAGCTCTTTGGTATGCTTCGCATGAAAGAGCCCAGTCAACGGGGAAAGACAGCTCCTACTTCGATCCCGAAAGGCTTTGTATTTATTGCGGCTTCTTCTGAGGAGTAGCACCGCCAGTGTATCTTCTCAGGTCTGTTGCGTCAACCGCCTTGCGGCTAATGCCCTTGATAGTCTCCCATCCTTGTCGAACAGCGGGCGGCACGTTAGGGTTCTGGACCTGCTGGTCAATTCTGGCAGTGACTTGGTCAAAAGCAGCTTGAACAAAGTGACTCTGTTGGTAACGGGCACGAAGGAAGATAGTATAGATCCCCAACAGAATGAAGGCACTCTTAGTGAAAGTCAAGGCAGAGAGGAATAGTCTGGCCCAGAGAGCAATTTCCAAGGCGGCCACCAGAGTCATAGAGGTATCATAGTATTCCTTGACGAATTTTCCAATGGTATTGCCAATGGGTGATTGAGATTTGGCGGAGCTGGGGGAAGTAGGAGTGGCACCCGCGGGCTGCTTTGGTGGTTGGAAAGTCGGGATCAAGTTGGTGCGAGTATAAGTGGCTACATGGAAGACAGAGTAGACCGTGAAGGGCAGCAGAGCAAGAGGGATTTGTCTGGAGTAAAGCCAAACCAAGCTGATGACTGTCTACTGCGTTAGAAGGCAAAACCCAGGACGCGCGGGACCGGGCCAGAACTTACGAAGGTATTGAACATTCTCGTCGGAGAGCAGCTGAAGAGCGAAAGCGGTAGGGTTGGAACCAGGCTTGAAGCGAGCGCGGAAGGCTTTGAAAACGACGATGCCGTAAGTTGCGACAGCAGAAAGAAAAGCCAGGCGATAGGTGAAGGTGGACCACTTGGAGCCAGAGTTGAAGGTGATGTATGACAAGCTGTATCTAAATACAGAGAGCAAGAGTGTAAAGTGGCCCAAAAACCAGGCGCTGTTGGTACGAGTTAGACAGCTCATCTGGGGACTTTTTCAGGATGGTTATTTCTTACAATTGCAAGGTGGTTGCAAGTCTCTGGAGTCGGGCAGTCAGAGGAAGGTCTGCAGAAGACGTCGATGGTGGGGGTGCCATAGCTCTGAAGCTGTAACTAGAGTGGTGGAGGGGCGGTCAAGAATGGTGGATAGCAATGGGGTTGCAGGCCTGGCAGGAAGAAGTTGAGATAGAGATGGAGGAGGGGTAGTGAAGTGGCAGTAGGCCGAGAAGTATAGAGAGGAAGAAGAAAGGAGAGTTGAGGCAGTTGCAGGGGAGATATGCAAACGAGGCGGCTGCGAGGTGCTCAAGTGTCAAGTGGCAGTTGCAGTGGCAGGTGTAGGTAGAGAGGAAGAGGAGGAAGGTGGCTTTCACACGAGGCGGAAGCAGTTTTGGTGCAAGTGGTTGAACTGACAGTGCGTCAAGTGGACAGAGTGTGGGCAGTTACGCCATCAATTGACGACGGAAGGACCCAGGGTAGGTGGGCACCAGGTGGGTGTCTGGGTGTCGGTTATGATGTCAACCGCGGCCTCCCCTTCAGCCACCCAGTCACTGGCAGGTCCAAATTAGGCAGTATATCGCACATTTCCATTCTTTTTCTTGGATTCGTCAATCCCCCAAAGTCTTGGTTTTTTGGTCCCCATGAAGTCCCTGTTTGTGCTTTGATTGCACATGTCACACGAACAGATCATAGAACGCCCACCAAGGCAAACACCAACTCACACGCGCTACTGGCAGAGTGTACAAGTATGTAGTAGCAGGAGGCTGCAGCATTTAATTATTGGCAGGAGGTCAGGCTCTCTCGAGTTTCTCGCAGAGACTCGGGTCAGGCGAGGTCACACAGATGTATCAGGTTGATCAAGATCAGATGATAATCCCTTGAGACTTCTTGAATCACACTTTTGGAGTGAGCTAGCTAGGTACCTACAGTACGCAGCCTGATCTGCCCTCAAAAATACCAGCTATTATTTTCCGAAGCAATCAAGAAGAAAAGTCGTTTCCTGCCTGCCTGCCCTCCCCTCCCTTTCTGATCCTCTTCGCTCAAACAAAGCAAACACATGAAAAGAAATATACATGATTGCAGCAACGAGAAGGCCGCGATCGCCCCGTCCCATCTTCCTCCAGTGGTTGGCTGGATGAAAATGGGGCGTACACCCGATCAGTGAAACTGGACCTTCTTCACATTACGCACAATCCAAGGCTTCCCCTTTCAACCTCTCCCATCGCGTGGAATTCATGTAGTAGTATTCTTGATTAGGTAGCGACTGCAACAGCCCCAGTCTGTCGCTCCGCCGGACGATAACAGAGAAGGAATGAAGGTGTCTGTATGAGTAGAATTTTTGCCAAAGAGCATACGCGAATGAAAGAATCGCCTTCATCGTCTCGTCGCTGGATAAACTGGAAACACTGGATGATGTGAGAGAAAAAAACATCAAGACAACGGAGAGTGGTTGGACGCCACTCAACGCTTATCGAAGTGAGAAGCCCTTTCTCTTGCCTTCCTTTTCGATAGGTCGTCCTTGTTCGATGCGTGATTTCTTCTCCTCTAGTTCTGCTCGCTGTCGCTCTAGTTGCTCCTTCATTTCGCGGTGACGGGCAAAAAGCTCTTCTTCGCTCTGCTGCAATTTGCTCTCCTTTTCTTGTACCTTTTGTTGGAACACTGCCTTCATCTCCGCTTCCATCTTGGCAAGCTTTTGTTCGTGCAATGTACGTTCTTCCTCCTGTTTCACAGCAGGATTGACCTCCTTGAACACGCTGGGATCTTGCGACACACCCATTTGAATAAGTTTGTCTGATCGGTAATTCTCATAGAGGGCGTTGTTGGTGTGCTCTTTGAGTTCTTCCATGTGAGTTCGGATCAACATTTGTCGCAACTTGACGAAGTCGCAGTGCTCCTCATTGTCCACCTCGATGATACCCCATGGGTAGCGGCGGCCTCGGACTTTGCGGCCCTCGGGGTTGGTTACCTCGTAGTTGGCTCCCACGACGGCAAATGGAACTTTAGACATGATTTCCTGGTTCTCTGCGATGGTCTCTTCATCGTCTAGCTCGTATCGGGGACCTTCGAAAATTTGGATAGAATGGTGCTGGATATCAGCAAGAATCTATTCTGGTCAGCAAGTTACTCGGATCAAACGTAGGGGCAAGGCATTTCTCACTCTCTGCTTGAATGAGGCAACTTCTTCATCGGTCAGGGTATCCGCCTTTGCAATGACTGGAATCAAATTGACCTTGGTGTGTAGACGGCGCATGACCTCAATGTCTAGTGGCTTGAGGGAATGGCCGGTGGGCTGGATGAAGTAGACGCAGGCATGAACCCGATTGTCAATAATGTTCATACGATTGACTTTATTCTCAGCCTCTAGGTAGGCATCAAAACGTTGTTCGATGTTTTCCACGATTGGTCTCCACGAATCGTCGTTGTTGACGAAATCGCCGAAGCCGGGAGTATCCACGACAGTAAGTCGCAGGCGAACCCCATTTTCCTCAATGTCGGCACTGATTGATTGAATGGATACCGTCTTGGGGATGATGTCCAAGCTGGGTCCTTTGCGCTCGCGTGGAGGGTAAAGAGAGGTATTGAACAGTGTGTTGACCAAGGTAGACTTTCCCAAGCCAGATTCGCCTGTGTAGAAGCCGTCAGGGATGGGAAATCAGGCGAGGAAGATTTGTGTAACATACCAACCACCATGACATTGAAGTTGAATCCTTTTCTAACGCTCTTTCGGTGCCATTGGTTAGGCAGATTGGCAAATCCAACGTAGCCAGTCAACTTTCTTCTAACAACATTTCGCATGTCGTTGGCCGCAGCCGCAGCCGCCTTGGGATCTTTTGAGCTGACGGTCTGCACAGGGGTGCTTTCCTTCACATAGGGAGAGGCGGGTTTGCCATTGGGAATATTTGGGGAGGGAGAAGACCGAACGCCAGTTGCAACGCCAGCTACATGAATTTCATGACTCGAGTCAGTATCGCTCATATTTTCTGCCATTGGGGAAGGGGATGTCCAGGACGAAGGTGTCACTGTGGGATGGAAAGATTCTTCTTCTTGTAATGGGCGAGGATGGGGGAACAAATTGGGGTCGCCACGGTCTGTGCTCGGACCACCCTCCCGCGTTGAAGGTATATTGATCACTGCTCCTCTCGACTTCGTTGCGATATGCTCGCGGCGAGATACGGAAAGACCAATGGATGTAGCCTCAATGAATATGGAAGATGGAAGGAGATTGCAGATGGGGATTAAGAGAGAGGAGGCAATGGCTTACCCATTTCGTCAGGTGGTGCGTTTGCAAGAAGCACTGAAAAAGGCGACAAAGTGAAGGGTAACTGCGATTGATGGAGTCAGCAACGCGACAGGAGTGACTGCGATGAACCAAAGAGTGAAGAGGTAAGTCGAGGATTGTAGGGAGTGGTGATTGCCTGCGACAAATTGTCCTTCTCCCGTAGCAGGCATGATCGGACGGGCCAGAGTGGAACTGAATTCACGGCAGATTGGTAGAGTCGGAAACTTACTGGAAGGCCGGGTGGTGTGAATGATAGAGTTACAGGAGAATGGTAATGTCACCGGCGTGGTAGCAGCTCAAGCGAATGTGAGAATAAAAAAGTAGATGCGCTCAACCACGGAGAGGATGAAGAGGTCAAGGATGTCAGGATGTCAATTCAGTTGTTGACTGCACTCTATACGAGTAGGATAGTCTCTTGTGCTCGAACTGACTGCTGCCACAAGTTCAACTTCTGCAAAAAAGGGGACACGCCAAGTCCAATTCTGGCGACGAGGAGGAAATCTTGATTGGGGATCAGCATTGGTGGACTGGCCACTGGGACTTACTGGTTAGCGGTGGTGCGCTTGCACGCCCGGAGCTTGGGCTTGCCGCTAACCCCCAACCGTCCTTAGGGACCGCCTCCCAGTGCCTGCACGCCCAGTACAGGGCCATTAAATGGCCGTCAAAGCCCACCGCTGCCCCCCAATGCCCACTAAAAAGCCCACAAGCCATGCCCTGTCAAGTCTGCCACTCTCCTGCATTTCACCAAACTAACCCAACCAAGCGCTGTTCCTTCCTCTCCTACCCCTGATCCCTTCTCGCCTTCCCCATGTCCGCGTATTCAAACTTCCCAACTCCGAACGCCATTCACGTGAGCCTCGTGCGCCCAAGACAATCTCTCGTGGCGGTCCTGAAACGTGTTTTGCAAGTTGCTGCTGAATGATAACTGGCAGGTCACGGGTCGGCACTCCGCCAGGGGGGCTACTGAACAGACAGACAAGAATACCCAACCTTGGTCGCATGCAAACTCAAATACCCCGTATGGGGTCTTCGTAAACACAAATACACACAGGCACTAATTGATCTTCGGTGCGGCATGTTTACTTCAATGATAGGCGATGTGGCATGACAGAGCTGATTTGTTTCGGCGGCTTGCTATAGTACAAAAGGTAACCTCTCTCTCCCAGTCCATTCTAGTCTTCCGCCTCAGAGGGTTCCCCCTCACAGATTCTATTTCCAAGGGTATCCCGACCTGGCTGTGGTCATTATGCATTGCTCAACGCCGGAGAAAATGCATCGTGCTCTCACCCGCCCCACCGACTTTTCTACATAATCGGTACCAGATCCTTATGGAGTGCCGTCCGAGCCTGGATATGTACACACTCAGATGACTTCTGGACCCTCTCTCGCCTGAAGCCGCTCCATCTCTTTCAACAAATATTGATACAATACAAGCATTGTGCCGCTTTGAACGCTTGTCCACACAAATCTTGGTCCAACGCCGCGGAACAGCCCAGGCACGCCTTCGGTCCTGTAAATGAGTTTAAGTCCGGTCAACACAGATGATGTATCCAATGTAGGCGTCGTTCGCGGAACCGTCCGAGGACCAGAATGTAAAAGCCGCGTCTGCTTGTGGCCAGGTGGTTTGTGACTCTTTGCCGCGACCTTCTCCATATGTGCTGCCTGGCTGTTCTTCGCATGGTTGTCTGGTGTTATTTGGGTTTGTGTTCGAGTCTTGACAACGTCCAGTGGGCAGGTTATTACTCCCGCAATGCCTCCCGCAGAGACTGCAGTCAAGACCTCGAGGCTCAGCCCAATGTCAGGATCTCCCATCCAACTCTGTGCGAATCTCCTCTCTTGCTCATAGAACGCAAATTGCAACGCTGAAAATGGTAGGTCTCGAACGATGGTCGCCTTGTACCCGGAGTATAACGCACCAAATCCCTCTGTCCGCGCGATGGTTTTGGCGGCATCCCACGTGGACTTGTAGTTGTAACCAGAATTGAAAAATGGATTATTATATCGGCCCTGTAGTTGTAGTCGAGTTTTCATCACCTCTGAAGGCACGTAAATGATCGAGGCAGCTAGGTCGGCGAGGAACCCTGGGGATGGTCGTCAGAGCATGAACATTCGTCATCGTCAAAGTGATGCACTTACCACTCGCCAGAAATGCCGCGGAAGGGCTGATTCCTTTATCTAACAAACTCCGCTTGCAATATTCATAACATCCGAAGAAGGCCACGGTGCCTGGAAAAGATCCAACCATCGCGGCAGTGAAGCCTCCATAAAGTCCCCTCCTAAAACCCTCTTGTCGGAAGATCTTGATGTATGAATCCGACAAGGACGAGTACTTCGGTGGGAAATGAGGATCGCCCTGTTGTCTTGTCTTCACCGTATCTAATGAGTGCATGAGGATATCGCCCGTCGTGCCACCGATACCTCCGGCCAGCATGCACTACACATAGGTCAGCTTCAAACAACCGACAAAGGAGGCTGCGGATCACACGCACTTGGTAGTAAGGAGGGCGTTTTAATTCAATATCAATTTCCTCCTCCGTCAACTTCTCCATCATCCGCGGCCGCTTATTCTGTCGTGCGCCGTCGAGGTCCAGGTCGAGATCCGGCTGGGTCTGATAGCCATTGCGCTGGTTGTTCTCATTCGGGGTGTCTTGCACGAACAAACTGGACAATCGAGAGCTTAAGCTCATGGCAGGGCTCCACGCACCCTAAAGGACCTTTAAAGAACGAATTCTAGATGACTGAGAAAAATGCACAGAAACCTGGAGCAGAGGACCCAGAGACTGATAATCCCGATGCCTGCGGACCTGAAGTTCGCCGCAGTAAAACTTTCTGACTTGGCACCCTTCACCTCCCGATTGGCCAGCCTTATCCAACTTGCATTGATTTTGTTGGGGGCTGCGAGCGGGCTGCAGAAGAAATCAAAGAATCCACCACGGACAGACCAGCCTCTAATGATAGTGTTACTTTACCTAGTTCTGATCACAGGGAGATCACAAAGAATGTCATAGCAAAAATTTTAGCCAACATAAGGATTAATGCATTTCCACGCAGCGCACTGAGGGACTACTTTTTGGACCCAGTAGGAAGCAATATTTTATACATGACCTTCCTGCCACCAGCCTCGCTAAACCCAACTAAACCCGTGCGGAAGTTCACAGCAACATCTCAAGAGGATTCTCAACCACCTTCTTCAACTCTCGGATCCATTCACCGCCCACAGCTCCATCCACGACCTTGTGGTCGAAGCTACCAGTAACAATGATCTGATCATCCCATTCGGTCACGGTGCCTTCTTCAGTCTCGACTGGAATGGCCACTTTACGTGTCGTGCCGACGGCGAGGATCGCCGCTTGAGGTGGGTTAATCACTGCTGTGAATCGTTCCACTGCCGCGTTCATTCCCATATTGCTGATCGTGATGGTACCGCCTTGGTACTCGTCGGGCTTGAGCTTGCCGTCCCGTGCTCGTTTTCCGAGCTCCTTGACCGATGCAGAGATGGCGGAGAGACCGATGCTGTCAGCGTTCTTGACGATGGGAGTCATCAAGCCCACAGGTGTGGCTACGGCAACGCTCACGTCCACAACGTTGTGTTGACGAATAACGGTCTGGCCACCAGATTCCCTCCAACTGGAGTTCACTGTAGGAACTTTCTTGCTTGCGACTGCCACAGCCTTGATCAAGAAGTCGTTGACAGATAGCTTGTATTTACCCTCCGACGAAGCGTTGAGTGCTTCTCGCAGCTTGAGTAGCTTGGTAACGGACAAGGTTGTGGACACAAAGTAATGTGGATTTTGGTTCATGGATTGTTGCAGTCTGGTGGCGATCGTCTTTCTCATGGAGCTGGCGGGAATATCTTCGTATGTTGGACCTGCGCTGGCGCCAGCGGCTGCCGGGGAGCCACCTGCACCTGGGGTGGCCTTCTCGACATCTTCCAGGGTGATGCGACCACCGGGACCAGTTCCCTTCAGGGACTTCAACGAGACACCCTTGTCCAAAGCGGCCTTCTTAGCTGCCGGACTGATGGTGGGTTCTCTATCCAAGGCTGTTTGAAGCTTGTCCCCTGTTGAGTCGGACTCAACGGCTGCTGGAGCGGCGGATTCGCCGCTGGGGGGCGCTGTTCCTGATCCCGAATCTGATTGTTCTGTTGATTGGGAGGCTTCTTCCTTTGGTGCTTCTTTTGCCGGAGATTTTTCGCCTCCTGCATCCTCGACCGTGAATGATTCAAACGCAGAAACGTCTGTTCCTTCTTCAACCAGGACGGCGATCGGCTAAAGATGTGTTAGCGAGTGGTGACGCGGGCCGGACTTTTAGTATAATTCTTACATTTCCGACTGGGACATCCTTCTCTCCAGAATCCTTTAGAATCTTGGCCAGAACACCCTCCTCTTGGAACTCAAAGTCCATCTGAGCTTTATCCGTTTCGATTTCCACCAGGACATCGCCAGGGGCCAAGGCGTCACCAGGTTTCTTTTGCCACGCACCGATATTTCCCGCAGTCATGGTAGGTGAGAGGGCCGGCATGCTAATGATAGTATGAGCGGGGAAAGCTGCTCAGCACAGTCAGCGTGGTTACGATAAGTACTATAATCCCAATTCGTACATTTGGAGGCATAGTAACGCCCCAATACGGAGAGGCAAGGAAGATGTTGGTAACTGTGAGCCGCGTTAGCTTTAGGAAATTGATACCAGTCAGGTCCATTCCCTACGTTACTGCACTAGGTAGTCTTTGCAGAGCACTTCGACTGAGTCTGGAGCTTGGAGTAGACTGGAGAAGGAGACGTGACCCTGAGCGGGCGAGCATAGTTGAGGTCGCCATGATAGGAGCGAGGACCTAGGACCTAGGAGCGACAAGGAGTAATCAAAGAAGGCCGCAGTAGGAAAAAGGGAAGAAGAGGAAAAAGAGCGACAACGAAGGGACACGAAATGGTCCGAAATGCAGAAATGCAGCGGCAGCAAGAGCTGGCACAGTCTCGCTCTCAACTTTCAAGTCACAAGTGTTGGTGCTGCCGTGGCTAGAGAAAAGTGGTTGAGTTGCTCCAGCAGGTCAAGACTGCCGGGCCCCGAAGTGGAAACCTCCCCAAGGTAGCTAGACCGTAGCTAGCTGCTCACTGCTCACCCTCAACGTCCCAAAAATCGAGGTCAAGCTCCGCGACGAGACGGAAGTCACGTGAATCGGAAATATCCATCCACTCCTGGCCCTTATGCTCTACCGTACGGATAATTGCACTTTCCTGTCCCTATGCTTCCACGTCCAGAAATTATGCCAGATTCATGTCTCCGCAGGCAAGGGAGTCCGTCACCCGTCAATAGACATCTGTACAGTTCTCTTTCCCTCGTGCCTAGAAATGTCCAGGGGTTGATAATGGGTGATGCGCAAATTTAGCTGTTTCTCTTCTCTGTATGAACAAAGTCCCTAATTGTTCCTTGGACCTTGCCCTACCTCGCCGGCCAAATGTCTGGGGTCTCGAGTGAGGCACCCAGAAATCCTACCCCGGACCACCAACTACGTTCAGGGAATGCTTTATCGGATGGGGTTGACGAGTCAGAACATCCGAATGCCCCTGATGGAGACCAGAACGATAATAGCCTCCCTAGTCACGGCGTAACCATTACTGTCGAGGATGCCGATGCCAACTCAGACGAAGAAGACGAAGACGAAGACGAAGACGAACATGACGGGGAATCTGAAGATGGCAACGCTGTCGCAGGCAGTTCGCAAGCAGACTCGAATGGAGACTTGGACGCTCACGTAGAGCAAACACAACATCCGCACCTCCAAAGTCATGGTCAGGAATTAGAGCGACTCCCGCAGGAGGAGGCCGAGAGTGAGACATCGTCCTCGATCCAACAGCCGCATGAAAATGTCTCTCACCCAGAAGTCGCTCCTGATTCCCGCCCACAAAGGTCCGACTCCAAGTCCACGACCGTCTCTCGCCCGTTGCCGGTCACTTCTACGGTTTTTGTAATAAGTGCGCTGGAATCAATTGGAGCTTCGAAGGAAGTCAAGAGGAACAAGGAATTCACAGATGCTGTCCAAGCAGCTCTGACCAATATCAAGAACTCAGAACATGCTATCAATCCTGAAATCCTCTTTCGGCCCCTACAGATGGCAACCAAGTCGTTCAACGTGCAAATGCAGGTGACCGCCCTTGACTGTATCGGAAAGCTCATTAGTTATTCTTACTTTGCCTTTCCAGCTGTGGCGGCGAGCCAACCTGATGGTACGGATACTCCGCCTCTAATCGAAAGGGCGATCGAAGCTATCTGCGATTGCTTTGAAAACGAAGCCACTGCCGTTGAGATTCAACAACAGATTATTAAATCCCTACTCGCCGCCGTTCTGGACGACAAGATTGTGGTTCACGGTGCTGGTCTTCTCAAGGCTGTTAGGCAAGTGTACAACATTTTCATCTATTCAAAGTCTAGTCAAAATCAACAAGTGGCACAAGGATCGCTGCTGCAGATGATTGCAACGGTGTTCTCCCGCGTACGAACGCGGTTAGATGTGAAGGAAGCCCGATTGAGAGAGCAAAGCGAGTTGAAATCGGATGAGGCCCTATCAGGAGACACCTCAATGTTCGAGCAACCCGATATCAACGGACAGGTCGATACGCCCGACCAAGAGACTCCCCCTCAGCTGGGTGAAGGTGCTAGCAAGATCCAAGAAAAGTTGACCCTACAAAGTTTCGAGCACAACAAAAATCTAGACGACGCATTGGTGGCTGACAGCGCCCCTACCACGGTGACTCGGGCGAGGAGAGATCGCAAGAACACTCGCTCAAGTTCTGGTCCTGTGTCCCGTGCCAGTTTGCAGGAGGAGCGAGAGGATGCGGAACTGTCCTCGGAGGACGAGGATGATATCTATATCAAAGACGCCTTCCTCGTCTTCCGATCATTATGCAAGCTAAGTCAGAAAGTCCTGACACACGACCAACAACAAGACCTTAGATCACAGAACATGAGATCCAAGCTGTTATCCCTTCACCTCATCTACCACGTCATCAACAACTACACCCCGGTCTTCACATCCTCATTCTCCACAATCAAGAGTGGCAGTAACGAGGAGAGTACTCCATTCTTACAGGTTGCCAAGCCTCATCTCTGTTTGAGTTTGTCTCGCAATGCCTCTAGCTCCGTCCCTCGAGTGTTCGAAGTTTGTTGCGAGATCTTCTGGCTATCTTTAAAACATCTACGTGTACTTCTAAAGAAGGAAATCGAGGTGTTTCTTAAAGAAGTTTATCTCGCAGTCTTGGAGAAACGAAGTGCACCACTTTTCCAGAAAGAAAAATTCATGAATGTTCTGGAAAGGCTCTCAGCTGATCCACGAGCTTTAGTCGAGGTCTACCTGAATTATGATTGCGACCGGACTGCGCTGGACAACATGTATCAAGAAATCATTGAACATCTGTCACGGATTTGTAGCACACCAGTCGTTGTCACACCCGGCCAGCAACATCAATACCAAGAGCAACAAGCAAAGCCCGCCACACCTTCATCAGAGTGGCATACTAAAGGTGCTCTACTGCCAGGTCTGTCCACCGCAACCCTCAGCCACCCACCTCCACCACCATCATCAATACCGGTAGAATATGCCCTGAAGCAACAATCGCTTCGTTGCTTGGTCGAGATCTTGAATTCACTGGACAATTGGTCCACACAGAGCGGACAGGACAACGTCAATGGCTCTCGATACCCAGCTTCGAGGGGATCTTTCGAGGATTCAAGAGAATCACTCGATAACAGTGACAGACCTCCTCCCTCCCCTCGAGTGCCAGGCTTTGGCAGCGAATCCGGTGTCTCAACGCCAGTTGCAGAAGACGACCCCAATGAGATTGAGCGAGTACGGATGCGAAAATCGGCATTGAACAACGGAATCAGACAGTTCAATTTCAAACCTAAACGAGGAATCAAACAGCTTATAGCCGATGGATTTATTCGCAGTGACAGTCCCCAAGATATTGCCAGGTTTTTATCTGGAAATGATAAGCTTGACAAGTCTATGCTTGGTGAATACCTCGGAGAAGGCGATGAACAAAATGTCGCCACTATGCATGCCTTTGTCAATTTGATGGAATTTAGCAAGCGAAGATTCGTCGATGCCCTTCGACAATTCCTACAAAGCTTCAGGTTACCTGGAGAGGCACAGAAAATCGACAGATTTATGCTCAAGTTTGCTGAGCGTTACCTTTCTGGTAACCCTAACGCATTTGCAAATGCCGACACGGCATATGTGCTTGCATACTCGGTGATTCTACTGAACACCGATCAGCACAGTACCAAAATGAAGGGCAGACGCATGAACCTCGAAGATTTCATCAAAAACAATCGGGGTATCAATGATGGCCAAGATTTGCCACAAGAGTATCTAGCCACCATTTATGATGAAATCGCAAGCAATGAGATTGTATTGACATCTGAGCGAGAGCATGCTGCCGAATTAGGAATCACAACTGCCACTCCTTCCGCAGGCCTGGCCTCGAGAGCCGGGCAAGCGCTGGCTAATGTTGGACGCGACTTACAGAAAGAAAAATATGCTCAGGCTTCGGAAGAGATGGCAAACAAGACCGAGCAGCTCTATCGCAGCCTTATCCGTGCCCAGAAACGATCGGCTGTGCGAGAAGCTCTGTCGCGATTCATACCAGCCACCTCCACCAAACATGTGGGCCCAATGTTTAATGTCTCTTGGATGTCATTTTTATCTGGATTCTCAAGCCAAATGCAGGATGCGCAGAATCTCGATCTGATCAAACAGTGCCTTGATGGACTCAAATTAGCAATCAGGATCGCCTGTCGATTTGACCTGGAGACACCCAGGGTCGCCTTCGTGACCGCCCTTGCTAAATTTACAAACCTCAACAACCTCAAAGAGATGATGGCAAAGAACATCGAAGCGTTGAAAGTTCTCATCGACGTGGCTCTCAGCGAGGGTGACCTCTTGAAGGGTGCTTGGCGAGAAGTTCTGATGTGTATCAGTCAGCTCGATCGCCTTCAGTTGCTGTCAACTGGAATTGATGAAGGTGTCATTCCAGATGTTTCAAGGGCAAACATTCCTCTCCCTTCAAATTCGAGAGATGGCAGAGGTAACCGCAAATCCATGCAGGCACCAAGGCGGCCCAGACCAAGATCAGCGCACACCTTCCGACCTGAAGTTGCGGATGAAACAAAATCGACAGACATGGTTCGTGGAGTAGATCGGATCTTTACTAACACAGCCAAACTATCCTCCGAAGCTATAATCGACTTTGTTCGTGCACTGAGCGAAGTAAGCTGGCAAGAAATTCAATCTTCAGGCAACAGTGAATCGCCGCGGACCTATAGCTTGCAGAAGCTGGTGGAGATAAGCTATTACAATATGACGAGGGTCAGGATAGAGTGGACACGCATATGGGAAGTTCTTGGGGAACATTTCAATCAGGTCGGCTGCCACAACAACACCACCGTTGTATTCTTCGCTCTCGATTCCCTCCGTCAATTGTCCATGCGATTTATGGAGATCGAGGAACTCCCAGGTTTCAAGTTCCAAAAGGACTTTTTGAAGCCATTCGAGCACGTCATGTCCAATACGACTGTTGTTACCGTAAAGGACATGGTGCTCCGTTGTTTGATTCAGATGATTCAGGCTCGGGGAGACAATATTAGATCAGGTTGGAAGACCATGTTTGGAGTGTTCTCAATTGCCGCCAGAGAACAGTACGAAGCAATCGTCAACATCGCCTTTGACTACACGACACAAATCTACAACACGCGATTTGGTGTTGTCATTTCGCAAGGCTCGTTCCCTGACCTCATTGTCTGCCTGACGGAATTCTCCAAGAATCTTAAATTCCAAAAGAAGTCGTTACAAGCGATTGAATTACTCAAATCTACAGTACCCAAGATGTTGAAAACGCCCGAATGTCCTCTATCAAAACGCCACGTCAAAGCCGCAGATTTGGATGGATCAGGTGTGGTTGCTGGGGTGAAACAGCCCACCTCTCAGACTGAAGAGGAACAATTTTGGTATCCTGTCCTTATAGCCTACCAGGATGTTCTCATGACTGGCGAGGATCTAGAAGTTCGTTCAAGGGCTCTGACTTATCTGTTCGAGACATTGATCAAGTACGGTGGTGATTTCCCCATTGAGTTCTGGGACGTGCTGTGGCGACAGCTCCTATATCCTATCTTCGTTGTCCTACAATCGAAATCTGAAATGTCAAAAGCCCCCAACCATGAGGAGTTGTCCGTGTGGTTATCGACGACTATGATTCAAGCACTCAGGAACATGATCACCTTGTTCACACATTACTTTGAGTCTTTGGAGCACATGCTGGATCGATTTTTGGACCTTCTCACGTTATGCATCTGTCAAGAGAACGACACAATTGCTCGGATAGGCAGCAATTGTTTGCAGCAACTGATTTTGCAAAACGTCACCAAGTTCACAGCCGAACATTGGGCTCGAATCGTCACAGCTTTTGTGGAACTCTTCAATCGAACCACTGCTTATGAATTATTCTCAGCTGCTGCCACCATGTCAGATGCTCGACCTACCCCAGCTACCGACGGAGCCGAAGGTCTGTCAATCTCAGGAACAACAATTGTCGAAACTCCGACAACGAATGGAGGCCCTGAGCCATTTCCTGCTGCTGACTCCTCTCTGGAGCACAAAGGCGATGTCCCCACCGCTGACATTCCTCACTCGCAATCAACACAAGAGCTTGAAGATTATCGCCCACATGCCGACCTTCAGACTCCAGTTCCTGTAGTGACTGCTGCACGCCGACGATTCTTCAACAAAATCATCACGAATTGTGTGTTGCAATTATTGATGATCGAGACCGTTGCAGAGCTGTTCTCGAATGACTCAGTGTATGCACAAATACCATCATCTGAACTTCTCCGTTTGATGGCACTTTTGAAGAAGTCATACCAATTCGCGAAGAAATTCAATGGTGACAAGGATCTCAGAATGGCGTTGTGGCGTCAAGGATTCATGCGTCAACCGCCCAATCTACTGAAACAGGAGTCTGGTTCAGCAAACACATATGTAAGTATACTACTGAGGATGTACCATGATGAAGGGGAAGAGCGAAGGTCAAGCAGAGACCAGACCGAAGGCGCACTGGTTCCGTAAGTCTTTTCCCCACTCCTCTTAGACCGAGCGTTTGACTAATTTCCATCTTACAGCCTATGCGCCGATATAATACGCTCCTTCGTCCTACTTGAGGAAGAGACCCAACAACGCAACATCGTCGCTTGGCGACCGGTTGTGATTGATGTCCTTGAAGGCTACACAAACTTTCCTCGTGAGAGCTTCGAGAAACACGTCGAGACTTTCTATCCTCTCGCAGTTGGGCTGCTGGAGAAAGAAGTCAGCACACCTGATCTTCGCAGCGCGCTCTGGGGCATGTTCCGGCGTGTGGGTGAGCTAAGATTCGGTATGCCGGAGTATACGCCACAATCCAGAGGGAGGGAGAATAGTGTAGGGTCCACGAGGAATGGTAGTGTTGGTGGAGGTCACGAATTTCGTTCGTCCTCTGCGAGGAGTCGGAGAGAAAGTCGGGTCAGTAGAACTGGTACATCTTAGGTCCACCACATACTTGAGTCGTAGATTATTCCGAAGATTTTTGTCAACAGTACTATGTACTTATGTATATAGTATGTACTCTATGAAATTTCAAGGCTGCGCTATTATGAAGAAGTATACTGTATATATACTATGTACTTACTATATAAGTACTAATATATATACTTAGTACTATAGAACAATAATTATGAAATTAGACACCCCTCCGCTGCTCAGGCCATCCACCATAAGTTTAATAATGTTAGTCAAAGCCCACCCCTCGCTTAATCCGTTTATCTCGCAAGTTAAATGGCTAAGCTAAGCTACTATTCCAAGCCTTAGCCTGTAATACTAAACTTAGGAGTACTTATTATATTAACTCTAGGATATAATAATTAGTATTAAATATATAGTACTATATAGTAGCTTACACTTACCTTGGTATTATTATTTTAGTATTTAGTAACTTTAATATTAGCCTAATTAGGACTAGTGATTATATATATTAATACTAAGTATACTATATATCTCGTATAATATAATAAGCCGATTCTATCTAATAGATAGGGCTTCAGTTAAACCCACACTATCCTTAGAATCGCCTCGATTATATCTTTCAGTAGTCTCGCCCACTAGTTTAGATATATACTGCCTATATATATCTAAATAAGTGGATATAAATAAATTAACTCCTTTTCTTGTGCAAGCAGGTGCCGGATCTCTAAGTTCCTGAAGTAGTCTTCATATTTAATATATATCTCTCTCGTCCGGTTTTAACTAACTATATAGTATATACTTATATTACTATACTACTATATATATATATATACTACGTTAGATTTCGATAGAGGGTATACTCCGTGCCTCTGAGTCTAGGTTTAACTCGCTTAAGATAAGTATCTTATTAATTATTATCCGAATTAAAAACCGTGGGATATATATTCCTCGTCCATTTTTCTAGCGTTTTTAGGACTTTTAGTACCTAAGTATATAAGCTCAGTCTTCTGCGGTGATAGGGCTATATGGTTATAGAAACTTTATATACCCGTGGAAGTCACTAATCTTGTTAATTCCTGGTGTCGCGGAAGCGAGTCTTGTGAAGTCGGCATTGAGCCATTCGATCGATAGTGATTGAGAACCATCGTCCCTCTTAATCTCGTGGCATTCATCTGCCCAGACGATACCGAAGAGGTCACGAAGGCCTGTTTCTATAGTAGTATGTAAGTACCTAAGTACTTAATCTCAAGAAGAGAACATTGCCCAGCTTTCGACATCGTGGAAAGGGTGTTTTTCAGGCACTACATGGCGAACCAGATGCCCCAGTCTACAACTGCGAGATAGAGCACCCTCATGATCGCAGGCATTCACGGGCTTCCATCCTCATCAGGTTCGTGAGCCCCTTCACACAGCCACACAACGCCGGGGCCCGGGGCGCCCACATTAGATACGTCTTTGTTGCGAGTTCCATAATCGGGACGGCCCAGACCTTCTTCTTTTTGCCAGAGACGGGCTCGCGCAGCTTGGAGGAGCTAGATGGATTGTTCCAAAAAAAGGCCTTCGGTTTAGAAGTTCAAGAGGTACTTACTATGTAGGTATCAGACGTACGAATGTAGAGTCCAGGTTGGAAATCTTCAGGCTCTGCTTATACACAACTCGCAAAGTCAACACGTTGTCTTAGCTGTAGAATACCCCGGTGCTAGGTCTCCGACAGACTTCAGGGTCCGACATACATAGCTTGCGAGAAGACCCACTCGCTTCATTAACCTCGTCCAAGCTTCCCTTGATCAGCCCCGGGAGAAGTGATAGGTCGGAGGTGGCTCCTCTGTTGGCGGGTGCGACTTCAGCTTCAGACGCACGAGGTTGTGCAGTTATGGGAATTCCAGGGGACGGAGAATCCCTTACTGGAGCCAACTCTACCTCAGATGGTGACAGTGAAGCATAAGGCAGGGGCGAAATCACCGATTCCTGCGGACGCTCAACCCCTGTATTCGGGCTAGTACTTCCCTCATCAAGCAAGCGGTCTTGGTCTGATGCGCTGTCGCGATCGAGGAAAATGGGCGTTCGCTCTCCGTACTGTATTCGATTTCGCCCAACCACCTTCAAAGCTTCCGGCACAGTCATGTTACTCCCACACTCCTGCAGCATGGGCGCATCAAACGCCTTGGCGATTTCGATAGGACTCAATGACATCTGACGGCCCAAGTCTTTCCAACCGACGAGAGAAGGCAGGAGCGACCCTGTTGCCAACACCATGATCACCACTGTGGCAGCCAGATATCCGTAATTGGACTTGTAGACGATAGTATCGAATGTATCGGTGCTGGGGACAACCTGTTGGTGGGAAGCATTGGTTGCCGCTACGGCCGTTCGGAACATGACCTCGCGGATCTCGGCGAGGACATCGCTCATTGGATCAATCCAAGAGATATTCCCGTTTATAAAGTCCTGGTCATCTGCGCTCTTTAAATACTCCCGGGCTAGGCTTCCTGTGAGCTGAGGTTCGAAAGGGCTGCCGTTCGCGTATAGATCCCCAGAAGCGCTATACCGCTCATAAAGCCAGAGGCCAATCCCCCCAAGGACAGTGGGCCAGATTCCCATGCCACGGCTTTCCACTGGGACCGACTGAAATGTGACAGTCTCGTTTGCTTTACGTGGGTCGATTCGAACGGTTCCATTTTGTACCTTGATGGGATACTGCACCGTCGCATACTGTAGCTGACAATCATGCCTCAGTAAATGCAAAGGTGTGGACGAGTCAGTGTTAGCATCCATGGTGTTGTTTTTGAGATATGACGACAGCCGTATTACCGAATTTCCAAAATAATAGGAGGTCACATTGAACGAAAAGACATTGGTCGTATTGCCGGCCCCATAACCAATCGTGTAGGGTTGGCTGGATGTGTTACAGGCATAGTCGAACCCCGGGCCTGTGGCCGTACCACTGCAAGTGCTGTTGAGGCGACAGCCCCCGTATCCCATAAGTATGTCGTTTCGGTTGTTGTAGTCTCGAACTACGTTGCTAAAGGCCGAGGTGTAAACAGTATTGTACGCCCGACCGATGGTCCGTCCGGTGAAGCCACTGGGCAATGGGTCTGAAGACAAAGGAATCCTCAAATTTGTAAGATCGTGACTGGTATCAGACACCTGCGAGGAAGCTTGTTGAAGCAGAGGAATTTCGACAATCGTCAGGAACACCAGGACCTGTGCCATTCCCAGGAGAGAGAAATGATTTCGAGGGTCCAATACTCCGTGAAGACTGTTGCCATGTTCCCGTTACTTTGCAGTCCCGATATGGTTGAGCCCTTTAAAGCAAGAGTCCACCAGGAAATTATTCTGCATTCGCCCAGTGCATACTTCAAAAGCATACCTTCGATGGCAGAGAAGATGGCCAGATAGACAGCCGGTCGCTGTCTCCCATCTGCTTCCCATTCTTCGACCGACACACCGTCAGAAAGCACGAGGACCACGACGGAGGCCGCGACACTGAGCAACACCAGAAGTAACGCCAGAAATGCACTCCAAGGAATGTTCTGAGTGAGACCTGGATTCCAGTGCCCGATTTGTTTGAGTCTCTTGTGCCTTCCAAGCATGGTGTAGACTTGGTAGAGAAGAGTTTATTCTTCCAGAGCCCGGAATATGATCTGATACTGCAGACTATATCAGCGACTTACTATTTGTATTAGGACTGGGTCGAATACTATGTACTTACACTTTCGAAACCAATAAAATTCACCAGGAAGACCAACCCATCCTTGATAAATAATGTACTTATGTCGGTGTACACGGTTACACGTGCACAGCTCGGTGTTGGCATATCCATGGCCCATTATTGCGCATTGCTCCAGGTATGACTTGCAGCTCCCAGTCCTCGAGACTGACAAGGCTCCAATCTCGCCCCAAGTGCTCGTAGTGCTCCATGCCCAAAACGGTGGGTTGATTACCGGACTAAGTCGGCATTTGCCCGGATGGGATCGAGTAAAGTCCATCATTTTACCCAAACAGGCAATGTGGGTACGAATAATAAGCAATTATCATGTGATAAGAAGGCCTGAAACTAGAGTCGCCTAGGCCTCGAGAGCTCGATGACTCGGAGTTATTGGTGCAGACATCGTCAGCAACGCGATCTGTTCAACGGAGGCTCTTGGCTGGCGCAAATACGGAGTACAGGCTGTGTTGTGTTGTGCGCTCGTAAAACACTCTCTCCGACACTGAGGAAGTGGGCCACATTAGTGTAACGGTGTCAAGCTGCTGTTCGGTATGTATTCTGGATCTCACTGTCTGGTATTTCTATGAAAACATCATCTTCATAAAATGGTTGAGGCACTTGAGTGGTATTCGAGATCTCCTCCTCCATTATCTAGTCGCTCCATTGCATGGCTTCCTGTTGCCGAGCCCGTTGTAGCTGGCACGATCGATCCTGACGCTCCCACCGACCGACTGGATCACCAGTGACGAGCACTCGCTAACTTGAATTTGCTGACCCATGGGAATTCCTTCGAACCAGGGGGCGGCTGCTTCAAATTCAAATGCTGTCGAATGGCTCGAAGGTAAGTCTACAACACTCCCCCTCGGGGCGACTCGTCATGAATTGATCAGCCATCTCCATCGAAGCCTTCATATCATCCGCAGGCCGTGTCCGAAAGCTCGAGTAGACACAGTGTATTACTGCCCGAATTTCCGCCATCGCAAAGCTATCAGGTCCACCAAATGTCAGCTACCGCTA
>Ga0105239_10000504_pt1 | contig 56619 bp, 56 predicted proteins | sample KBSC44metaG_FD_92761 | JGI IMG/M metagenome (GOLD analysis project Ga0105239, IMG submission 92761) | Corn rhizosphere microbial communities from Kellogg Biological Station, Michigan, USA - KBS C4-4 metaG | ecosystem: Host-associated > Plants > Roots > Rhizosphere > Soil | place: Michigan, USA...
CGTCAAGGAAGGGCAGGATTTCTTCCCGCTCACCGTCCATTATCAGGAGAAGTATTTCTCCTCCGGCCGCATCCCCGGCGGCTTCTTCAAGCGCGAGCGTGGCGCCACCGAGAAGGAGACGCTCGTCTCCCGCCTCATCGACCGCCCGATCCGCCCGCTCTTCCCGGAAGGCTTCTACAACGAGATCAACTGCATCGTGCAGGTGCTCTCCTATGACGGCGAGAACGAGCCGGACATCCTGGCGCTGGTCGCCGCGTCCGCCGCGATGACGATCTCCGGCGTGCCCTTCATGGGCCCGATCGGCGCCGCCCGCGTCGGCTACAAGGATGGCGAGTATATCCTGAACCCGACCGATGCGCAGGTCGCCGAGGGCGAGCTCGATCTGGTCGGCGCCGCGACGCAGGATGCCGTGATGATGATCGAATCCGAAGCCAAGGAGCTTTCGGAAGAGGTCATGCTCGGCGCCGTGATGTTCGCGCACAAGGCCTCGCAGGATGTCATCGGCGCGATCATCAAGCTCGCCGAGAAGGCCGCCAAGGAGCCCTGGGAGCTCAAGCAGGCCGACGACAAGGCCGCCGTGAAGGCCGAGCTCAAGAAGCTCGTCGGCAAGGACATCGAGAAGGCCTACAAGCTGGTCGACAAGTCGGCCCGCTCGAACGCGCTGAACGAGGCCCGCGCCAAGGCGAAGGCCGCGATGGCGGACCGGACGCCGCAGGAGCAGCTCGTCGCCGCCAAGCTCGTCAAGAAGCTGGAAGCCGACATCGTGCGCGGCGCGATCCTGAAGGACGGCCGCCGCATCGACGGCCGCAACACCACGACGGTCCGCCCGATCGTGGCGGAGGCGCACTTCCTGCCGCGCGCCCACGGCTCGGCGCTGTTCACGCGCGGCGAGACCCAGACCATCGCCACCTGCACCCTGGGCACCAAAGAGTCCGAGCAGATGATCGATGGCCTGACCGGGCTGCGCTACGAGCATTTCATGCTCCACTACAACTTCCCGCCTTATTCGGTCGGTGAAGTCGGCCGCTTCGGCGCGCCGGGCCGTCGCGAGATCGGCCATGGCAAGCTGGCGTGGCGTGCGCTGCACGGCGTGCTGCCGACCAAGGAGGAATTCCCCTACACGATCCGCCTGACCTCCGACATCACGGAGAGCAACGGCTCCTCGTCGATGGCCTCGGTCTGCGGCGGCTCGCTGGCGCTGATGGACGCGGGCGTGCCGATCAAGCGTCCGGTCTCGGGCATCGCGATGGGCCTGATCCTGGAAGGCAAGGACTTCGCCGTCCTGTCCGACATCCTCGGCGACGAGGATCATCTCGGCGACATGGACTTCAAGGTGGCCGGCACGTCCGAGGGCATCACGTCCCTGCAGATGGACATCAAGATCGCCGGCATCACCGAGGAGATCATGAAGGCCGCGCTCGCGCAGGCGCATGAGGGCCGTGCCCACATCCTCGGCGAGATGGCCAAGGCGCTCGACCACACCCGCACCGAGCTCAGCGCCCACGCGCCGCGCATCGAGACGATGTCCGTTCCCAAGGACAAGATCCGCGACGTGATCGGCACCGGCGGCAAGGTGATCCGCGAGATCGTCGCCACCACCGGCGCCAAGGTCGACATCGACGACGACGGCACGGTGAAGATCTCGTCGTCCGACACGGCACAGATCGAAGCCGCGATGAACTGGATTAAGGGCATCGTCGAAGAGGCCGAGGTCGGCAAGATCTACAACGGCAAGGTCGTCAACATCGTCGATTTCGGCGCCTTCGTGAACTTCATGGGCGGCAAGGACGGTCTCGTCCACGTCTCCGAGATGAAGAACGAGCGCGTCGCCTCGCCGAAGGACGTCGTGACCGAAGGCCAGGACGTGAAGGTCAAGGTCCTCGAGATCGACCAGCGCGGCAAGGTTCGCCTGTCGATGCGTGTCGTCGATCAGGAGACCGGCGCCGAGCTGGAGGACACCCGCCCGCCGCGCGAGCCGCGCGAGGGTGGTGACCGTGGCCCGCGCGGCGACCGGGGCGGCGATCGTGACCGTGGCCCCCGCCGTGACGGCGAGCGCGGCGGCCCCCGCCGGGATCGCGGTGGTGACCGGGGCGGAGATCGCGGCGGCGATCGCGGCCCGCGTCGCGAGCGTTCGGGCGGCAACGATGACGGCCCCGCGCCGGATTTCGCGCCCGCCTTCCTGACGCGCGACGACGACTGATCGGCCTCACCGGCTGACGATGAAGGGGCTTCCGGCGACGGAGGCCCCTTTTTTCATGGCCGGGCGACGGAGCGACCGGGCCTGTGGCGGGTTGGTCGTGCATGAGGAATATTCTGATGGGTCTCGCCACGATGCTTGCGGTCTCCGGATCGGCTGCCGTTTCGGCGGAAACACGCTCGACGACGAAGCAATGCTATCTGTCGGTTGACGGCAAGGTGCGGGTGAACAACCGCTGCCGCGTCTTCCCGCTTGGGGGACGGAGCTACACGCTCAACACGTGGGACCACGGCAAGCCGCGCCGCTCCCATTTCGCGCAGGTCAATGCCAACGCGGATGGCACCGGGGACGCCACGTGGAATGCCGACCCTGACGATACCCACGCGCAGGACTCGTTGGGCAAGGTGCGCTGGGTGAAAGGCTGCTGGACCAACGCACGCGCGAAAATTTGCGCGCGGTAGGGGGCCTCGCGCCGGTCTCTCTTCTTCCCCTTCCTGAAAGGCATTTGTATCGATTGCGAACATGCTTTTTCGTCATTCCAGCGAAGGCTGGAATCCATTCGCGCAGCGCCGGTCGCATCGCGAGGAGATGACTTCCGCAAGACCATGATCGTTACGCGAAATCGATCCTGACCTTCGTCAGGATGACGGACAATGAGGCTGCGTTTGCATCGATATAGGCGCCCCTGAAAGCGAAGGGGCGGGGATGCGGGCTTGGTCGGGCGTCACCCCTGACCCCTCGCTCTCAGGGAGCGGAAATCCGCCGCTTTATTGCGATTGCGGCGTCTGTCCCACGGGGTTCGGGCCGCTGCTGGGGCGTTTGCCCTCCAAGCCCTTTTCGCGATCCTTGCCTTCCTCGCGATAGGCGTCGGCCTGGTCGTGGTAGAGGTCTTTCGCGGTCTGCGTCGGCTGTTGCGCGGCCTGCGCGTCGATCTGCGCGGCCTTGTTCTCGTAGGATTGCCGCACGGCATCGCCTTCGGTCTGCCGATGGCAGCCGGCGAACAACGGCAGGGCAAGCAGGCTCAGAACAGCAAGGCGATGCATGACGATCCTCCCAATCGCCGATCAAGCGACGGGAAGGCCAAGTGGTTCCGGCAGCGGCGGAAAGTGGGGGGCTTCTGTTGCCCGGTGCCCCCCGAACCGCTGGATTCCGCTTCTGTTGCCCGGTGCGGACCGGACCGCGCTATGGTTGAAGTAACTCACCCGTTAGGGCTTGTTACGCGGCCAGAGCGAGCGCCTCGTTATCGTTGGCACTTGTGGTTTTGATCGGTTTTACGGCTCAATCAGGCCGGGCAAAAACATCAAGCTCGTACACACGTCGATCCTAGTTCGGCCCCATCAGAAGGCTCCCGTCGCCGAGAGCTTGTGGTGGAGCCGCCGGGTACCGCCCCCGGGTCCGCTGCGCCTCACTCAATATCATTTATCACCATAGCCGGCCCCGGAGGGACGGCCCGACCGATATAGGCGGAGAGTGCGTAACCCGCAACCTCCACTCCCGTTCGCCCTGAGTCCGAAGGGGAGAGGGAGAGGCTAGCCCCGGACCCGCTCCATATAATGCCGCCGGCACAAGGCGACGTAGCGGTCGTTGCCGCCGATGCCGATCTGGTCGCCGGTGGTGACGGCACGGCCATGCTCGTCGATGCGCAGGTTCATCGTCGCCTTGCGCCCGCAATTGCAGACCGTCTTGATCTCCGACAGCACGTCGGCGAGCGCGAGCAGCGCCGCCGACCCCTCGAACAGCTCGGCCCGGAAATCGGTGCGCAGGCCGTAGCAGAGCACGGGAATGCCCATCTCGTCGCAGACGCGGGCCAGTTGCAGCACCTGCGGGCGGGTCAGGAACTGCGCCTCGTCGATCAGCACGCAACCGATCGCGCCGTTCTGCCGCGCATCCGACACCGCGGCGTGGAGATCGGTGCCGGCGTCGAAGGCCGTGGCTTCCGCCTCCAGCCCGATCCGCGAATCGATCACGCCATGGCCGGCGCGATCGTGCACCCCGGCCGTGAACAGCAGGGTGCGCATGCCGCGCTCGGCATAATTGAAGGCGGATTGCAGCAGCTGGGTCGATTTGCCCGCGTTCATCGACGCATAATAGAAATAGAGCTTGGCCATGACGGTCTTGTAGCGCTTCGGCCGGGCCAGGCGAGCCGGTTGTCAGTCCCCCTCGGGCAGATCGCGCGCCACGTCGGGGCGGCGCAGCAGCCGCTCGATATGCGTGCCTTCGTCGAAGCTTGCGTCCGCGAGGAACTTGAGCTTCGCCGCGAATTTCAGGTTCACCCGCTTGGCGACCTCGCGCTGGAGATAGGCGGTGTTGGTGCGCAGCGCCTTGAGCACCGCCTCCTCGTCGGCGCCGAGCAGCGACTTGATGAACGCGGTGGCGTGCTTGAGATCCGGCGACATGCGCACTTCCGTCACGGACACGGTGTGCGACGTCAACACGTCGTCATGCACCTCGCCGCGTGTCAGGATCTCGGAGAGGATGTGGCGTATCTGCTCGCCCACGCGCAGCAGGCGGACGGAACGGCCCTCGGAGGTTTCAGTCTGGCGCATCAGTTCTCGGGGAGGGCGGTGAAGAAGGTGAGACGGTTGCTGGCCGGATCGGCGACGGTGATCTCCAGCGAGCCCCAGGGCATCGGTTTGGGTTCGCCGGGCCGTGCGTTGCCGAACGCCTTGGCGCGGAGCTCGGCCATGTAGGCGGCCACGTCATCGACCGGGATGCGCACGGCGGATCCCGGTGTCGCGTCGCCATGATGTTCGGAGAGATGGATCACGCACGCGCCTTTGCGGATGCCCATATAGAGCGGCATTCCCGGCTCGAACCGATGCTCGAACACCAGCTCGAAACCGAGGAAGTCGATGTAGAAGGCTCGGGCGCGCGCCTCGTCGAAACTGCGCAGGATCGGCGTGGGCGCCCCGAGCATCCTTTATGTCCTCAGAGCGTCCGCTCGCGCATCTCGACCTCGAAGGTCTCGAGGAAGTCGCCGGCCTTGATGTCGGTGTGGCTTTCGAAGGTCACACCGCATTCCAGGCCCGCGCGCACTTCCGGGACATCGTCCTTGAAGCGACGCAGCGAGGCGATCGAACCGTTGTAGATGATGACATCCTCACGGGTGATGCGCGCGCGCAGCGCCTTGCGGATGAAGCCCTCGACCACGAGCAGGCCGGCCGCGCGGCCATGCTTGCCTGCCGAGAAGACCTCGCGGATTTCGGCGCGGCCGACGACATGCTCGATCGATTCCGGCCCGAGCTGGCCGGCCATGGCGGCGCGGATCTCGTCGAGCAGATCGTAGATCACGTCGTAATATTTCAGCGCCACCTGATCGCGGGTCGCGATCTCGCGGGCCTTGGCATTGGCGCGGACGTTGAAGCCGATGATCGGCGCGCGGCTCGCCGCCGCCAGCGTCACGTCGCTCTCGGTGATGCCGCCGACGCCCGAGTGCAGGATGCGCACCTGGATGAGATCGGTCGAGATCTTGTTGAGCGAGCCGACGATGGCTTCCACCGAACCCTGCGTATCCGCCTTCACCACCACCGGATATTGCTGGGCCTGCCGTTCGCGCAGCTGCGAGAACATCGATTCCAGCGAGGCCGGGGCCTGGGTGGTGCGCTTGGTCTGGATGACGCCGGCGCGATATTCGGCGACCTCGCGGGCGCGGGCCTCGTTCTCCACCACGGTGAGCGTGTCGCCGGCGCCGGGCACGCCGGACAGGCCGAGCACCTCGACGGGCACGGACGGGCCGGCTTCCTTCACCTGCTTGCCCTTGTCGTCGATCAGCGCGCGCACCTTGCCGCTCTCGGCGCCGACGACGAAGATGTCGCCCACCCGGAGCGTGCCCTTGCGGACCAGGATCGTCGCCACCGGGCCGCGTCCCTTGTCGAGCTGGGCCTCGACCACGGTGCCCTCGGCCTCGCGATCGGGATTGGCCTTCAGCTCCAGGATTTCGGCCTGCAGCAGGATCTTGTCGATCAGATCGTCGAGGCCGGTCTTCTTGAGCGCCGAAACCTCGACGTCCTGCACGTCGCCGCCCATTTCCTCGACTTGGACGTCGTACTGAAGCAGCGCCTCGCGGACCTTCTGCGGATTGCCGCCCGGCTTGTCGACCTTGTTGATCGCCACGATCATCGGCACGCCGGCCGCCTTGGTGTGGTTGATCGCCTCGATCGTCTGCGGGCGGATGCCGTCATCGGCGGCGACCACGACCACCACGATGTCGGTGACGTTGGCGCCGCGCGCGCGCATGTCCGAAAAGGCCTCGTGGCCCGGCGTGTCGAGGAAGGTGATCCGGTCGCCCGACTTCACCTGCACCTGATAGGCGCCGATATGCTGGGTGATGCCGCCGGCCTCACCCGCCACCACGTCGGTGCCGCGCAGGGCGTCGAGCAGCGAGGTCTTGCCGTGATCGACATGGCCCATGATCGTGACCACGGGCGCGCGCGGCAGCAGCCGGTCGTCGGCATCCTCCTCGGCGGAGGCGACGATGTCGATGTCGCTGTCGGAGACGCGCTTGATCGTGTGGCCGAATTCGGTGACCAGCAGTTCCGCGGTGTCCTGGTCGATCGTCTGGTTGACGGTGACCATCATGCCCATCTTGAACAGGGCCTTCACCAGATCGGCACCGCGCTCGGCCATGCGATTGGCCAGCTCGGCGACGGTGATACCCTCCGGCACCACGACTTCGCGGACCTGCTTGGCCTGCTGGCCGCCCTGCTGGTGGTGACGCTTGTCCTTCTCGCGCGCCCGCTTGAGCGCGGCGAGCGAGCGGGCGCGGGCGCCACCCTCGTCATCCAGCGCGCGCGTGACGGTGAGCTTGCCGGACTGGCGGCGATCGTCGCCACCGGGGCGGCCGGCGGCGGTGCGGACCGGGCGCGCCGGCGGCTCGGGGCGCGCGACGGGCGTAAAGCGGCGCGGCGGCGGCGTGGCGGAGGTGGTGGTGCGCGCCTCGGCCGGCTGCTGCGGTTCCGCAGCGGCGGCGGCCGTGGCGGGCGCCTCGGCCGGGGTGGCGGCAACGGGCGCCTCGGGAGCCTTCGTCCCGTCCTCGGCGACGCGCTTCGCGTCGTCCTCGGCCTGCTTGGCGCGCTCTTCCTCGGCGCGCTTATTCTCTTCGGCGCGGCGCTTTTCCTCCTCGGAGGCTTCGGCGCGCAGGCGCTCCTCGCGACGGCGCGTCTCCTCGAGCGCGGCCATGCGGGCCTCCTCGGCCTCGCGCTGGAAGCGTTCGAGCTGCTCGCGGCGCTCCAGCGGCGTCATCGGACGCTGCGGCGCCTCGGCCTGCGGGCGCGGGGCAGGGGCGGCCGGGCGCGGCGCGGGGGCGGGCGGCGGTGCCTTCTGCACCTCGGGCTCGGGCACGGGCGCGGCGGCGGGCGCCGACTGCGGCTCGGGATCGCCCGGGCGGCGCAGCACACGGGAACGCTTGGTCTCCACGATCACGGTGTTCGAGCGGCCGTGGGAGAAGCTCTGCTTCACCTTGCCCGTCTCGACCGTGCGCTTGAGGCCCAGCGGCGCGCGCATACCCAGCTTCGGCTTTTCAGAATCGCTCATCGACTACCCAAATCCTCAAACATCGTCGCCTGCGGCCGGGCCGCTGGCGTTTTCCAAACCAGTAGGGGCCGATGGGCCCCGCGAAGAGTCGCGAGGCTCGGCCCCACTTTTCCGTCCGATAAATCCGCGCCAGCGAGACATTGCGTGGCTCACGCGGAGGGCGGCAGCCCGGTCTGTCAGCGCGACATGTACCACATTCTCGCGGCCCAGCGCCATCGACAATATGGTGCGGGGCAGCGGCAATACCAGACCCCGAAGGTCGGTTCCCTCGGCATCCGATCCCACGCGCAACGCCTGATCGAGCTTGCGGTTGCCGTCCTCGCCGGCATCGCTGGCATGGAGCAGGAGGTGGACGCGGCCCTTGCGCGCGGCCTCCCCGATCCGGTCCGAACCGATGGCGACGCTGCCGGCGCGCGATTCCAGGCCGAGGCGATCGAGGAACGCACGCTCCAGCGCCGTCTCGATCATCGCCCCGAGATCGTCGGGCACGGTCAGCGGCTTGCCCTTGAAGGCGCGGGCGAGGGCGCCCTTGAGCTTGCCCTTCTTCTGCGCGGCATCGAGCGCCTCGCGATCGACGCCCAGCCATGCGCCGCGTCCGGGCGCCTTGGCGCGGATGTCGGGCAGGACGAGGCCATCGGGCGAGATGGCGAGGCGGATCAGATTGTCCTTGGCGTCGTGCGCGCCGGACAGGATGCACTTGCGCTCGGGGGTATGCGGATCGCCCTTGGCACGTCCCTCGACAGGCTCAGGAGGAACGGGGGGAGATGCCACAGCCTCTCCTTCTCCGTTCGCACCGAGCCCTTCGACGCCGCCTGCGGCGTCGCTCGGGACAGGCGTCGTCGACGTGCTTGCCCCAGGCGGGGTGTCAGCCTCTAGGGCGTTGCGGTTATCATTGTCTTCCATCCGCAGTCGCGACCTCCTGCGGTTGGGGTGACGCGGGCCGGTCGGCGATCAGGATGCCGCCGGCGCCGTAATTCTCGGTATTCACTTCCTCGATCACGATCTGGACGGCGGCCGGGTTCTTGCCCAGCCGACCGACCAGCGAGGCCGTCACGTCCGCGACGATCCCTGCTTTCTGCTCCTTGGAAGCGGAGCCCGCGATCCTGATCGAGACGAAGGGCATCTCAGGCGTCATCCTCCGGCGCCAGCGCCTCGTCTTCCACGGCGACCGCGGTCTCGCCGGCCGTCTCCTCGCCGGCGAACCAGCCGGCGGCGGTGCGGGCGGCCATGATGATCTCGTTGCCCTGATCCTCGGAAAGGCTGTACTCGGCGAGCACGCCGCCCTTGTCCTCGGCGCGCTGCGGCTTGGCCGGCGCACCCTCGGCGCGGCGGCGCGGTTCGGCGCGCTTCTTCTGGACCAGCTCGTCGGTGGCGAGATCGCCCACGTCGTCCAGCGTCTTGATGCCCGCCTTGCCGAGCGTGACCAGCATCGCCTCGGTCAGATAGGGCAGTTCGAGCAGCGCATCCTCGACGCCGAGGCCGGTGCGCTCCTCGCGGCTCGCGGCTTCCTTGCGCTCCAGCGCTTCCTGCGCGCGATTCTGCAGCTCGGCCGCGAGATCCTCGTCGAAGCCCTCGATCGCGCTGATCTCGCCGATGTCGACATAGGCGACCTCCTCGAGGCTGCCGAAGCCTTCGGCGACGAGGAGCTGGGCCAGCGTCTCGTCGACGTCCAGCTCGCCCTCGAACAGGTTGGAGCGCTCGACGAATTCCTTCTGGCGCTTCTCGGAGGCGTCGGCCTCGGTCAGGATGTCGATCGCCTTGCCGGTCAGCTGGCTGGCGAGGCGGACATTCTGGCCGCGGCGGCCGATCGCGAGGCTGAGCTGGTCGTCGGGCACCACCACTTCGATGCGCTCGTCATCCTCGTCGATCACGACGCGGGCGACGTTCGCCGGCTGCAGCGCGTTCACCACGAAGGTGGCGACGTCGGGCGACCAGGGGATGATGTCGATCTTCTCGCCCTGCATCTCCTGCACGACGGCCTGCACGCGGCTGCCCTTCATGCCGACGCAGGCGCCGACCGGATCGATCGACGAATCGCGGGAGATCACGCCGATCTTGGCGCGCGAGCCGGGATCGCGGGCGGCGGCCATGATGGTGATCACGCCGTCGTAGATTTCGGGGACTTCCTGCGCGAACAGCTTCTTCATGAAGTCGGGATGCGCGCGGCTGAGGAAGATCTGCGGCCCGCGCACCTCGCGCGCGACGCGCAGGATGAGCGAGCGGATGCGGTCGCCGACGCGCACCACTTCGCGCGGGATCTGCTGGTCGCGGCGGATGACGCCCTCGGCGCGGCCCAGGTCGACGACGACATGGCCGAACTCGACGCGCTTCACCACGCCGGTGATGATCTCGCCGACGCGATCCTTGAACTCGCCGTACTGGCGCTCGCGCTCCGCGTCGCGGACCTTCTGGAAGATGATCTGCTTCGAGGCCTGCGCCTGGATGCGGCCGAACTCGATCGGGGGCAACGGATCGACGATATAGTCGCCGATCGCCGCGTCCTTCTGCAGCTTCTGCGCGTCGGCCGGGGAAATCTGGGTGAAGTAATTGTCGACCGCCTCGACCACCTCGACGACGCGCCACAGGCGCAGGTCGCCGGTGCGCGGATCGATCTTGGCGCGGATGTCGTTCTCGGCGCCATAGCGGGTCTTGGCGGCGCGCTGGATGGCGTCCTCCATGGCTTCGATCACGATTTCGCGATCGATGAGCTTCTCCTTCGCCACCGAATCGGCGATGGCGAGCAGCTCGGCCTTGTTGGCGGACATGACGGTGGCCACGGTTCAGGCTTCCTTTTCGATGATGCGGTCCGCACCCTCTGTCGAGAGCGGTGCGGTGGCCTTGATGAGCGCGTCGGTCAAGAGCAGCTTGGCGGACGCGAGTGACGTGAAGGGAAAGGCGAAGGGTTCGCCGGACTTGGTGAGGGTGACCTCGATCGTGCCGTCGGCGACGCCATTCAGGCGGCCGTCGAGCTGCTTGCGGCCGTTGATTTCCTCGGCGAGGCGGACGCGGGCGTCGAAGCCGGTCCAGTCGGCGAAATCCTGCAGGCGGGTCAGCGGGCGGTCGATGCCGGGCGACGAGACTTCCAGCCGATAGGCCTCCTCGATCGGATCGGCGGCATCCAGCACCTCGGAGATGCGGCGGCTGAGCGCCTCGCAATCGGCGATGTCGAGCTGGCGGGTATCGGGCCGCTCGGCCATCACCTGCAAGGTCGGATCGGACTTGCCGCCGAACATCGCGACGCGCACGAGGTCCAGCCCGAGCGCTTTCGCTTCGGGTTCGATCAGGCGGGTAAGCTCGGCGATATCGGCCATACGACTCCAGGGAAAAACATAAGCCGCCTTCCAGCCGGCCCCGGTGGGACCAGCCTCGGCAGAGTTTCCAATGTCGAGAAGGCAATCGCCCTATAATCCGGTTGACGCCGCTCGGCAAGCGTGGCGGAAGGGCGCGCGGGGGGTGATGTGGAGTAATCGATGCGCGCCCTCGCTTTTCTTGCTCTTGCCGTCGCGCTGGCGACCCCGGCCGCCGCCGAGCAGAATTTCGGCAATGCCAAGCCCAATCCGGCCAAGCCCTTCGTCGCCACCCCGGTCGCGACCTTCGATTATCCGTGGCGGATCGCCTTCCTGCCCGACGGGCACATGCTGATCACCGAGAAGCCGGGCAAGCTCTACCTCGTCAGCCAGACGGGCACCAAGCAGCAGGTCTCGGGCGTGCCGGCGGTGCGGTACGATTCGGATCAGGAGGGCCTGCTCGACGTCGTGCTGTCGCCGCACTTCGCGCAGGATCACATGATCTACCTGACCTATTCGGAGCCGGGTGCCGACGGTTCGGGGCTGGCGCTGGCGCGCGCGAAGCTCGCCGGGACGACGCTGGCCGGGCTGCAGGTGCTCTGGCGGCAGATCCCGTTCGGCAAGGGCGGGCAGGATGGCGGCATCGTCACCTTCGATCCCACCGGCCAATATCTGTTCCTCGCCGTCGGCGAGCGCCAGCGCATGACGCCCGCGCAGGATCCGAACCAGGCGACGGGCAAGATCCTGCGCCTGACGTTGGACGGCAAGCCCGCGCCGGGCAATCCGATGGCGGGCAAGACGGGCGCGCAGAGCGTCACCGTGATCGATCCGCCCAAGGATACCGAGGCCGCCAAGACCGCCAGGGGCCGCACGATGAAGCTGCCCGGGCCGAACCGCGTGCCGGCCGAGACATGGACCACCGGCCATCGCAACCCCTACGGCCTCGCCTTCGATGCCAAGGGCACGCTGTGGGAGGTCGAGATGGGGCCGCGCGGCGGCGACGAGCTCAACATCATCCGGCCGGGCAAGAATTATGGCTGGCCGGTCGTCTCCAACGGCATCAACTATGACGGCGTGCCGATCCCGAAGCACGATACCCATCCGGAATTCGAGAAGCCGGTCGTCTACTGGACGCCGGTGATCGCGCCCGCGGGCCTGGCCTTCTATTACAAGTCGCTGTTCCCGCAGTGGAAGGGTTCGGCCTTCATCGGCGGGCTGGCTACCGAGGCGCTGATCCGCATCGCCTTCGACGGCCCCAACGGCGCGCGCGAGGCCGAGCGTTGGGACATGGGCCATCGCATCCGCGACGTCGAGGTCGCGCCCGACGGCGCCCTCTGGGTGATCGAGGACGAGGAAGGCGGCCGGCTGCTGCGGCTGACGCCGGGGAAGTAAGCGCACTGAGCCCTCTCCCGCCTTCGCGGGAGAGGGTTGGGTGTTTAGACCGAAGATGAACGGGGTCGATGGACGCTCAGCGCTCCCATTGCTTTGCTGGCCATCGCCACGCCCCCTCCTTCTCTCGCAAACACGGGAGAAGGCCTAGTGGGTGGCGGCCTCGCCCTTCGGCATGAAGGCCTTGGACAGGCCATGATACAGCCGCTCGCGGCAGACGAGGCTGGAGGTCGCGTCGGCGACGAGCGCGGTGGCGAGCAGCGGCAGCAGCAAACCGTGGCTCGCCGTCGCTTCCGAGATGATCACCACGGCGGTGAGAGGCGCGCGGACCACGCCGGTGAAATAGCCGATCATGCCCAGCAGCACGACCGGCCCCGCCGCCGAGGCGGGAAAGAGCGCGCGCAGCAGATCGCCCAGCCCCGCGCCGGTCGCGAGCGAGGGGGCGAAGATGCCGCCCGGCATGCCGGACACGGCGGTCGCCAGCGTCGCGGCGAACTTGGCGGGGCCGAACCACCAGGGCGCATGGTTGCCCAGGATGATGAGCCGTGCCGGCAGATAGCCGGTGCCCCAGGTCATCTGGGTCGCGCAGCCGATCGCGGCGACCACCAGCCCGGCGCCCGCCGCCATCGCCACCGGATGCGCACGCAGCAGCGCGAGCGGCCGCCGCTCCGAGCCGGCGAAGGCCAGCATCAGCCGCGAGAAGAGCCCGCCGCTCAAGCCGCCGGTCACGCCCGCCACCAGGGTCACCGCGATGGCGCGGCCGATCGGCAACGTGTCGCCCATCGCGCCGAAATAGACGTAGTCGCCCGCGAGGCCGAGGCTGACGATGCCGGAGATCAGCACCGCGGTCATGACCAGCAACGTCATGCGCTGCTCGTAGGCCGCGGCCAGTTCCTCGATTGCGAAGGTGACGCCGGCGAGCGGCGTGTTGAATGCCGCCGCGACGCCCGCCGCGCCGCCGGCCACCATCACCGAGGCCCGCACCGGCACGCGGAACAGGCGATGGGCATAGGCCATGATCGTCGCCGAGATCTGCACCGTCGGCCCCTCGCGTCCCACCGACGCGCCGACCAGCAAGGCGGCGAGCGTCATCAGGAACTTGACCGTTGCGGTCCGCGCCGAGGCGAGCGCCCGCATCGCGCCCAGCGGATCGAAGCGCGCCGCCATGATCTGCGGAATGCCCGATCCGCGCGCCTCGGGCGCGATGCGGCGGGTCAGCCAGACGAGGCCAGCGAAGGCGGCCGGGGTGGCGATCAGCGGCCCCCACCGGCAGGCATGGTAGAAAGCCAGGAACAGGCCGTTCGCCATGTCCGCCAGCCGCGCGAACAGCAAGGCGGCGAGCCCGAGCGCGACGGCGCCCGACAGTATCGCGGCGCGCTTGCGCCACACCGGCGCGGTCGGCCCGTGGCGGCGCGCGAGGATCAGCGCGCGATCGATCCGGCCATGGCGCCTCATGCCGCCGCCTCGCGGGAATTGCCTCTCAAGATGCGGTAACGGGACAATTCAGGTCAGGCTTGTCATGCTTGGCCGACAAACTGGTCGAGCCGCGCGAGATGACGATCCTTCTGCGGTTGCGCCAGGAAGGAACCGAGAATGCTGTTGCGCGCCAGGGTCGCGATCCGTTGCCGGTCGAGGCCGCGCGCCGCCGCGGCCGCGCGATAATTGTCCGCGACATAGCCGCCGAAATAGGCCGGATCGTCCGAGTTGATCGTCGCGCGCAGGCCGAGATCCAGCATCCGGTCGATCGGATGATCGGCCATGTCGCCGACCACGCAGAGCTTGAGATTGGACAGCGGGCAGACGGTGAGCGTCATCTCCTCGGCCACCAGCCGCGCGACGAGGCGCGGATCCTCGAGCGCGCGGTTGCCGTGGTCGAGCCGATCGATATGCAGCAGGTCGAGCGCCTCGCGGACATAAGCGGGCGGCCCCTCCTCGCCGGCATGGGCGACGCGCTTGAGGCCGGCGTCCCCGGCGGCCGCGAAGACGCGCGCGAACTTGGACGGCGGATGCCCGACCTCGGAGGAATCGAGGCCGACGCCCGCGATCCGATCGAACCAGGGCTCGGCGGCGCGGAAGGTTTCGAACGCGGCCTCCTCGTCGAGATGGCGCAGGAAGCAGAGGATGAGCTTCGCGCTGATCCCGTGCGCGGCCTCGGCCTCCGCCATGCCGGCGAGCAGGCCGCCGATCGCCACGTCGAAGGGGAGGCCGCGATCCGTATGGGTCTGTGGGTCGAAGAAGATTTCGGCATGAACGACGCCGTCCGCCGCCGCGCGATCGAAATAGGCGCGGGCGAGATCGCGGAAATCCTCTTCCTCGCGCAGCACCTGCGCACCGGCATAATAAATGTCGAGGAAATCCTGCAGGCGGCTGAAATCATAGGCCGCGCGGACATCCTCCACCGATTGGAAGGGGATCGCGACCCGGTTGCGGCGGGCCAGCGCGAACATCAGCTCCGGCTCCAGGCTGCCCTCGATATGCAGGTGCAGCTCCGCCTTGGGGATGGCGCGGATGAACTCGTCGTCGGTCATTGGCTGTGCCTTCCGTGGGGCGCTCACGGCCTCAGCTGTCCGGTTCGCGCTCGATATCCGCGCCGACCGCGCTCAGCTTCTCCTCCAGCCGCTCATAGCCGCGATCGAGGTGGTAGACGCGATGCACCCGCGTCTCGCCCTCGGCGGCGAGGCCGGCCAGCACCAGGCTCATCGAGGCGCGCAGGTCGGTCGCCATCACCTCGGCGCCGACCAGCCGGTCGACCCCCTTCACCACCGCCGTTCGGCCATGGACCTGGATGTCGGCGCCCATGCGCGCCAGTTCGGGCACGTGCATGTAGCGATTTTCGAAGATCGTCTCGGTCAGCACCGAGGCGCCGTCGGCGCGCGTCAGCATCGCCATGAACTGCGCCTGCATGTCGGTCGGGAAGGCGGGATAGGGCGCGGTCGAAAGGGTCAGCGGGCGGAGCTTGCCGTTGGCCGCCACCTTCACGCCGTCCGCCGTCTCGGTGATGTGCAGGCCGGTTTCGCGCAGGCCCGCGAGGATGGCGCCCATCTCGTCGGCCTTGGCGCCGACCAGCTCCAGCTCGCCGCCGGTGATCGCCGCCGCGCAGGCATAGCTGCCCGCCTCGATCCGGTCCGGCATCACGCGATAGCTGGCGCCGTGCAGGCGGGGCTTGCCGTGGACGACCAGCCGCTCGGTGCCGATCCCCTCGATCTCGGCGCCCATCGCGACGAGGCAGCGGCAGAGATCCACGATTTCCGGCTCGCGCGCGGCATTGTCGATGATCGTCTCACCCGATGCCAGCGCGGCCGCCATCAGCGCATTCTCGGTGGCGCCCACCGAGACGATCGGGAAGCTGATGCGCCCGCCGCGCAGGCCGCCATCGGGCGCGATCGCCTTCACGTAGCCGGCGGTGATCTCGAGCTTCGCGCCGAGCTGTTCCAGCGCCTTCAGATGCAGGTCGATCGGGCGATTGCCGATCGCGCAGCCGCCGGGCAGCGAGACGGTCGCCTCGCCCATCCGCGCGACCAGCGGCCCCAGCACCAGGATCGAGGCGCGCATCTTGCGCACGAAATCATAGGGCGCCGTGGTCGAGCTGATCCGCGTCGCGTCCAGCGTCATGGTGCGGCCGAATTCCTCCGGGCTGCCGCCGGCGATCGCGGTCGACACGCCCATGCCGTTCAGCAGATGGCCGAAACCGTCCACGTCGGCGAGGCGCGGCAGGTTGCCGAGCGTCAGCGGCGCGTCGGTCAGCAGCGCGCAAGGCAGCAGGGTGAGCGCCGCATTCTTGGCGCCGGAGATGGGAAGGCGGCCCGAAAGCGTGGCGCCGCCGCGTATGACGATCCTGTCCATGACAGCGCTACCTAGAGCATTCGCAAGCCGGCACAAGGAGGCCGCGCGACCGCCCGTCGCGCATTGCGGACAAGTCCTTCAAATCTTGATCGTTGTTAGCGCGCAACGGCTGCGTTCCGGTTACGGAACCTTCCTGCAACGGGGCGAGCGGAGGTGCGGTGGTTCAAAGCTGTCTGGGGGATCGGCTCGGCCGATATCTCCGCCTCGTGGATGCCGAGCGTCGTGCGCTCGAAGCGTTGGAAGAAACCGAAAGAATGGTGTCGCGGGGCCATGTGCTGCGCGCCGAGCAGGCGCCGGCGCGCGAGCTGTTCGTGGTGCGGCGCGGCTGGCTCTATTCTTCCATGCTGCTGCCCGACGGCAACCGCCAGATCCTCTCGATCCACCTGCCCTGCGAATTTGCCGGCGATACCGGCATGGCGTGGGGCAATGCGCCCTTCACGCTGGTCGCCGCCACCGACGCGACGGTGGGCGTGATCGACAAAGCCGCGCTGCGCCGCCTGTTCGCCGATCACCCGCGGCTCGGCCTGCTGCTCTATACGCTGGCGCAGGCCGAGCGGGTGGCGCTGGCCGACCGGCTGGCTTCGGTCGGCCGCACATCGGCGCGAGCGCGGGTGGCGGCGCTGATCTGCGATATCATGCGCCGCCTGCGCGCCGCCGGCGAGGCGATGGAGAATGGCATCCCCCTGCCGCTGACGCAGGAGGAGATCGGCGACGCGACGGGGCTGACGGCGGTGCACGTCAACCGCATGATGCGCCAGCTGGTCGAGGAAGGCGTGATCAGCCGCACCAACGGCCGGGTGAACATCCTGGACGAGGCGCGGCTGGCGGGGACGGCGAACCATATCGATCGCTTCGCCACCATCGATACGAGCTGGCTGGGGGCATAATTCCCGCTCCCCCGAAGAGGAGGGGACTTTCAGGCCAGCAACCGCGTTTCCACCGCGCCGCCCGGATAGGCGATCAGCAGGTCGGCGCCCTCGGCCACCTCCAGCGCGACGTCGCCATCGGCCAGCCACACGCCGCCCGGGGCGATCGGCTCGCCATCGACGCGGCCCTCGCCCTTGAGCGGCACCAGCCATACCGGCCGCGCGGGCGTCGCCTTGAGCGTGCCGGCGCGCGGTGCGGTCCAGCGTTCGGTGACGAAGGCGCCTTCGCCCGACAGGATGCGCCGCCCCGGCTCGATCTCATAGGGCGTGAAGGGCGCCACATAGGGCACCGGATCCGCGCAGGCGACGCCGTCGTCGAGATGCAGCTCGCGGTCGCTGCCATAATCGTAGAGCCGGTAGGTCAGATCGACATTCTGCTGGACCTCGATCAGCACGAGCCCCGGCCCGATCGCATGGATGGTGCCGGCGGGCGAATACCAGAATTGATCGGCCTTCACCGCCTTCCAGTCGAGCTCGTCCTCGATCTTGCCGCTCTCGGCGTCCGCGCGCAGTTCGGCCTTGGTCATCGGCTTGAGCGTGCCGATCGCGATCGTCGCGTGCGGTTCGGCGGAGAGGATCTGCCATGCCTCGCTCTTGCCGCGCTCATGGCCATGGGCGCGGGCATAATCGTCGGTGGGGTGGACCTGCACCGAGAGCTTGTCGGCGGTGAACAGATATTTGATGAGCAGTTCGGGATCGTCCTCGCCGACGCCCTTGGGCGCCTGGAACCAGACCTCGCCGATCGGCTTGCCGCCCTCCGGCACATCGTCGAAGCCCGGCCAGAGATCGTGTCGACCCCACGGTTTCTCGACGCGCTTGGTCTCCAGGCGAATGGCGGGCATCGGAACTCTCCGGATCAGGAACTGGCGGACGAACGCCCTAACGCGCGATCCGTTTCGGAACCAGATGCCGCCATCCCGATAAAGGAAACCCGTTCGCGCCGGGCTCGTCTGAATACCGCCTGCTTCGCGACGCCGCGGAAAGCAGGACGGGGCTTCGACGGGCTCAGCCCGAACGGGTCAAAATCCGTATCGGTCAATTCGCCAGTCGGGTGTCCACCTTCTCGACCCATTCCGGATAGAAGCTCGGCTCGCGGGCTGACCAGCCGGCCGCCGTCGCCGCCGCCTCGCTGATCGACTGGAGCAGCGCGCGCCGCCGATCGGGATGAAGGTGCGGCAGCGCCGCCGCCGCGCAGAACGCGCCCGGCAGCCAGGGCCGCACCGGCGCGCCCAGCAGCCGCTCGTAGAGGAAACGATAGGCGCCGAAGCTGCACAGGCGATCCTGCCCGAGATCGAAGGCCGACATCGTCACCAGCGGCGCCATGAAAGGTTCGATCGCATCGAGGCCGCTATCGTCCGGAACGATCGCGCGCAGGCCGTCCAGCCGGGCGTAGATGCGGGTCTGGGCGCGGATGCTCGCCGCCTCCACCACGTCGCGGGACCAGCGGCCGAGCGCGTCCTGCCGTTCGAGCCCGACATCGAGAGAGCGCCGGATATAGCGTTGCGTGGCGGCGGGGAAGGAGGCGAACTCCTTCATCTCTGCCAGCGTCATCGCGCCATCTGCCGGTCGTGACTGCGTACCCATGCGTCTTTCCCCACCGTTCGTTCCGTGGAGATTACGCCTCGTCTGGTTACGCGAGGCTTAACCACACGGTTCCCGAGACAGGATCGAAGCATGGAATCTTGTGCGGCGCAACATCCGTGCGCCGCAAAACTGTTGATAAGATAGGATATGGCGCGAGTGTTGCCGTTCGGCGACTACGACCAGAGTCTAGGCGGCGGCGACCCTATTTCCTGTTCCCGTGCGGTTCGAGCCGCATCGGGCCTGTCGAGATACGCCCGTCGAGAAATCCCGCTCCAAACGTCAGGAAGCCTTCTCGGCATCGGTTCTCGACCGGCTCGAACCTCCGCTCGAAGCGAACGAACCGCCTTTACGGATGGTTCGCCTTGTCCCGCTCCAGCGCCTTCTCCGCCTCCTCGTCATAGCCCGAGGACGGCGCGGGGTCCGAATGGCCGGGCTGCGTCGCGGAGGCCGGGTCCGAAGCCGGAAAGCTCTCGTCCAGGCCGACATCGAGCTTGCCCTTGCCGTGGCTCGGGTCCCTGGCCAGTTTCTCGTGATGCTCCGCGTCGTGCGCCTCGCGCACTTCGGGCGTCGGATGCGCGTCGTCCGGCTCCGGCGGGGCAACGGAGATGCTGTCGAGCGCCTTGTCGAGGCGCGGGTCCTGCTTGGCGTCCATGGTCAATCTCCTCCGATGCGATTCAACGACCAAGCGGACGGCGCGTTCCGGGGATGCACGACTCGCATTCCCTCGCTAGAGGGGCGCGCCATGAACGATCCGCTGACGATCCGCCGCCTCTACGGCCGCCGCCAGGGCCATCCGTTGCGCGCGCAACAGGCCACGCTGGTCGAGGAGCTTTTGCCGCAACTCGCCGTGCCCACCGCCGGCCCGCTCGATGCCGCGACGCTGTTCGGCCGCGACAGGCCGCTCGCGCTCGAAATCGGCTTCGGCAAGGGCGAGCATATGGGCTGGCAGGCGGCCAACGCACCGGACATGGGATTCATCGGCTGCGAGCCCTTCCTGGACGGCATGGTCGGGGCGTTGATGCAGGTGCGCGACCGGACCCTCGCCAATGTCCGCCTCCATCTCGGCGATGCGCTGGAGGTGCTGGAGCGGCTGCCCGATGCCAGCCTCGATCGCGCCTGGCTGCTCCACCCCGATCCCTGGCCCAAGGCGCGCCACGCCAAGCGCCGCTTCATGAACGCCGGGCCGATCGGGCTGCTCGCCGCCAAGATGAAGCCGGGTGGCGAATTCCGCTTCGGCACCGATCATCCCGTCTATGTCCGCTGGGCGATGATGGTGATGGCGGGTCTGCCGCAATTCGAGTGGCTGGCCGAAGGCCCGGAGGATTTCCTCGTCCGCCCCGGCGACTGGCCCGAGACCCGCTACGAAGCCAAGGCGCGCGCCAAGGGGCACGAGGTCTGGTATTTCCGGTACAGGCGTATCTAGCGCTCCACCCATTCTGGAAGCGGCCCTCGATCTGTGGCATCGGCCGGCCATGATCGATCCATCGCTGCCGCGCGCCGTGACCGCTGTCGCCTTGCTGGAAGGCGAGTTCCGCCTGCGCTCGGGACAGATATCCTCGACCTATTTCGACAAATATCGCTTCGAGGCCGATCCGGCGTTGCTGAAGCGCGTCGCCGCCGAAATGATCCCGCTGCTGCCCGACGGCGGTGAGGTCCTTGCCGGGCTCGAGCTTGGTGGGGTGCCGATCGCGACGGCGATGTCGCTCGCGACGGGGCTGCCGGCAGCCTTCGTTCGAAAGAAGGCGAAGGATTATGGCACCTGCCTGGCGGTCGAAGGTGGCGCCGTCGCCGGCAAGCGGGTGGTGCTGATCGAGGATGTGATCACGACTGGTGGCGCCGTCGCCGATGCCGTTCGGCTCGTCGAGGAGGCCGGCGCACAGGTGATGGCGGTCGTCTGCGCGATATGGCGCGGCGACGGGCGGCCGCGGATTGCCGCTTCGCCGGACCTCCCGGTCTTCGCGGCGATGAGCAAGGACGACCTGCTCGCCTGAGGGCGAGGCCGGCCGCCTTATGCGCTGTCGTCGAAGGACAAGGTGCCGCGCGCGCACAGCCGGGCGTAGAGGCCGCCGGCCCGCACCATATCCTCATGCCGCCCCTGTTCCACCAGCCGCCCCGCTTCCAGCACGAGGATGCGGTCCGCGCTGCGAACGGTCGCGAGGCGATGGGCGATGATGAGGCTGGTCCGGCCCTCCAGCACGCGCTTGAGCGCGGTCTGAATGCGCTGCTCGGTGAAGCTGTCCACATTGGCGGTCGCCTCGTCGAGAATCAGGACCACCGGATCGGCGACCAGCGCCCGCGCGAATCCGAGCAGCTGCCGCTGGCCCAGCGAGAGATTCTGCCCGCGCTGGTCGAGTCGCGTGTCGTAGCCGTCCGGCAGGGCCGTGATGAAGCCGTGCGCATCCACGGTCCTGGCCGCCTCGATCACCGCCTCGCGCGGAGCGCCGCTGCGCAGGCGGATATTCTCCAGGATCGTGCCGGTGAACAGGAAGGGTTCCTGCAGCACCATCGCGACCGTCTGCCCGAGTGAATCCTGCGTCACCGTGCGCACATCGTGCCCGGCGACGCGTACATGGCCCGTCCAGGGCTCGTGGAAGCGCTTGATGAGCCCGGCGATGCTGGTCTTGCCCGAGCCCGTGGGGCCGACCAAAGCGGCGGTCTCGCCCGGCGCGATGCGAAAGCTCAGATCGTGCAGCACCGGCCGGCCGGGGCGATAGCCGAACGTCACATGCTCGAACTCGATCGCGGCGCGGTCCGCCGTCAGTTCGATCGCGCCGGGCATGTCGGCGATGTCGATGGGCACGTCCAGCACCTCGAAGATGCGCTGGCCGCCGGCCATCGCCCGCTGCATCACGGTATATTGCTGGGACAGCGTGCGGATCGGATCGAAGAAGCGCTGCACGTAGAAGATGAAGGCCACCATCACGCCGAGCTGGATGCGCCCCGTCGCGACGGCATAGCCGCCTGCCAGCACGATCACCCCCTGCGCGGCGCCGGTCAGCCCCTCGATCGTCGGCACCATGATCTGCGCCGCCCAGGCCGCGGCGATCTGCGCGTCGCGGCTGGCGGCCACCTTGCGCTCGAAGGCGGCGGCATTGTGCGCCTCGCGCCGCGCCGCGATCACCGTACGCACGCCGTTGATATTCTCGGCTAGCGCCGCGTTGACGATCGAGGAGGCATCCTTGGCGCGGCGGAAGGTGTCGCGCACGCGCGGCAGCCAGAGCGCGCGGATGCCGACCAGCGCCGGCACCACGCTGAGCGTCAGCAGGCCCAGCCGCCAGTCGAACAGCAGCAGGACGACGACGATGCCGATCAGCAGGAAGACATCGCCCACCGCCGACACGGAGGTTTCGAGAAACTCCTGCAGCGCATTCACGTCGCCCTGCAGGCGCGACATGATCCGGCCGACATGGGTCTGGTCGAGGATGTCGAGCGACACGTCCTGGAGGTGGCCGAACATGGCGGCGCGCAGGTCGAAGATCACTTGCTGGGCGAGGCGCGACGACAGCCATTCCTGCAGGAAGCCGCTGGCCGCGCCGATCGCCTGCACGGCGAGGAATCCCGCCAGAACGAGGCCCAGTGGCCGCTGGCCGAGCGCGGCGTCAATGCCGAGCTTGATCGTCAGCGGGATCGCCACGTTGCTGGCGACGAACAGCGCGACCGCCAGCAGGGTTCCGACCACCCGCACCCGATAGGGCCGGACGAAAGCGAGGAAGCGGGTGGCGACATGGCCGTCGAAGCTGCCAAAGATCTCGGGATCGGCATCGTCCTGCAGATAGCGGGGCGCATGGGCCGCCTGGGTGTCGCTCATGCCATCACCTCCGCCATAGCGGCCTCGGTCGGTTGGTCGGCCTGCATCCGGTAGAGCGCGGCATAGCGATCGCCGAATGCCATCAGCGATGCATGGGTGCCGCGCTCGACGATGCGGCCCTGCTCCCGCACGATGATCTCGTCGGCATCCATCACCGCACTCAGGCGGTGCGCGATGATGATCGTCGCCTTGTCGGCGCGGCTGGCGCGGAGCGAGGCGCGCAACTGGGCCTCGGTCGCCGTGTCGACGGCCGACAGTGAGTCGTCGAGGATCAGGAGCGGCGGATCGGGCGCGAGGCTGCGCGCGATCGAGAGGCGCTGCCTCTGCCCGCCGGACAGCGAGACGCCCCGCTCACCGACCGGCGTGGCGTAGCCGAGGGGCATCGCCGCGATATGCGTGTCGATGCGCGCAGCGGCGGCGGCGGCCACGATCCGGTTTTCCGCCGCATCGGGAACGGCATAGGCGATATTGGCGGCGGCCGGCTGGTCGAACAGGAATATGTCCTGCGCGGCGATCGCCACCGCCCTGCGCAATGAGGTCAGCGACACCGCGCGCACATCGTGGCCGTCGATCGTGATGCGCCCGGCATCGACATCGTAGAAGCGCGGGATCAGGTGCGCGATCGTCGACTTGCCGGAACCCGGCGCGCCGACGATGCCCAGCAGCCGGCCCGGACGCACTTCGAAGTCGATATCGACCAAGGCCGGCCCGTCGGCCCCCGCATAGGCGAAGCGCACGCCCTCGAACCGGACATGGCCGGTCGGGCGATCGAGCGACACGGCATCGCGCGGATCGGCGATGGCGGGCACGCGGTCGAGGATCTCGAACAGGCGCTGGCCCGAGGAGGTGGCGCGCGCCGCCGAATTCACGATCATGATGATCTGGCGCACCGGCTGCTGCAGGATGGTCATGAAGGCCAGGAACTGGGTGAGCTGGCCGACCGACATGCGCCCGGCCGCAACGCGCATGGCCCCGACCCACAGGACCAGCGCCATGGCGGCGAAGAAGGCCGTCTGCATGGCGGTGATCGCGCCGGCGCGAATGCGGATGCGATAATTGGCGAGGCGCAGCGCCTCCTGCGACTGGCGATCGAACCGGGCCAGTTCAAAGGCCTTGGCGGCATAGGCGCGGACCACCCGCACGCCTTGCAGATTCTCCTCCATGATCCGCGTGATCAGTGCCATGCGCTCCTGCAGGCGCGTCCACGTCACGCGCATGATCAGGCCGGTGCGCGCGGCCATCGTCGCGACCACGGGCACGAAGCCGAGCGCGAGGGCCGTCATCAGCGGATCGACGAGCGCCATCATCGTCGCGCCGACGCCGAGCAGGAGGGCCAGCAGCACCAGCCGCTGCAATCCCTGTTCGATGAAGCCGCGGACGCCTTCCAGATCGAGCATGCCGCGCGTGATCAGTTCGCCGGTGTGGACCCGGTCGTGGAAGTCGAAGCCGAGATTCTGCAGCGTGTCGAAGAAGGCGAGCCGGAGATCGTAGCCGACGCGCTGGCCGACGGCCTCGCCCTGATAGCCCGAGGTCATCAGCAGCACGCCGCGCAGGCCGCCGAGCAGCAGCACCAGCGTCGCGGTAATGGCGAGCGGCGCCCAAGTGCGGGCGGCGGGCGCGGCCTGGGCGACGGCGTGGGCCTCGTCCACCGCCCGGCCCAGCATGTGGGGCAGAGCGAGGCTCGCAATGGCGCCGCCGAGCGTCGCCACCGTGGCCAAGGCCAGCCTGCGCCAATAGGGCGCGGCGAGCGCCATGACGCGGCACAGGACGCGCGGCATGGCGCTCACATCCACCACGTCGGCCGGCCGGAGATCCGCGAAGCGCAGCCGTTCGGGACGCACGCCGCTGGATGGGAGGGGCGGGGGCGGGGGATCGGGTGGAGTGGTCCGTGTCATCATCGTTCGGCCGCGCGCGGGCGCCATCCTTGGAGGGAAGTTGGCTGCGGCGGCTACAATACATACGTTTTTCTGTCTATGCCGAAGAGCGGTGCTATTTTCTGAACTTTTATCTATGTATCTTAGAATAGACAGATTTTTCTGATAAAAACAATCGAAACCGATCTTATCACCCACCTCTGTGAGCGGGACGATTGTTCAAATCGAGTGATTTTTGCCATAAAATCGTCATGCAGCGGACCTAGGGACGATCCCGTCACCTTCCATCAACGACGGGCAGCGAGGGTCCCGATGACCGTTCAACTCGATCACGACACATTCACGGCGCGCCGCCAGCGCTGGGCGGGCCTGCTCGCCAAGGCGGACCACGCCATGCTCCGCCAGCTCGTCGACCAATGGGGCGCGGCGCCGGACTATGAGCGTCTCCGCGGCCCCGAGGTCGGGCTGGTCATGCTGCGCGGTCGCGCCGGTGGCACGGGTGAAGCGTTCAACCTCGGCGAGATGACCGTCACGCGCTGCTCGGTGCGGCTGCCGGACGGCACGCTCGGCCACGCTTATGTCGGCGGCCGCGATCCCGATCATTGCGAGACGGCCGCCTGGCTCGACGCGCTGCTGCGGACGCCCGCCTATCAGGACGACCTCCTCGCGCGCGTGATCGAGCCTCTGGCGCGCGACGCGGAGGAGCGGCGGACGCTGGCGGCCCGCAAGGCGGCGGCGACCCGCGTCGACTTCTTCACCATGTCGACGGGGCGCTGAGCATGACCGCCATCACCCAATTGGCGCCGGGCTTCGCCGATCCCGCGCGCGACAGCCAGCTGATTTTCCGGCAAATTCTCAATGCGACCGCTTATGCGGGGCGGGTCGAGAGCGTCGACCTGCCCTTCGCTCCGCCCGTGGGGCTGAGTGTCGCGGCGAGCGTGGCGGCGCTGACCCTGCTCGACATGGATGTCGATCTCTGGCTGTCCGCGTCGCTGCGCCAGGACCTCACGCCGTGGCTGCGCTTCCATTGCGGCTGCCCCGTCGTGGGCGGCGATCGGCTGGAGGCGGCGTTCGCGCTTCTGGCGCGCGGCGACGCCTGCCCGCCGTTCGACACGGCACGGCTGGACGATCCCGAGCGGCCGGACATTTCGACCACGCTGATCGTCGAATGCGACGCGCTTTTGGGCGGCCGGCCGCTGCGCGCCACCGGCCCCGGCATCAACGGGGAGATCGAGATCGCGCCGCAAGGCCTGCCGGAAGGATTCTGGGCGGAGCGCACCGCGCTGCGTCCGCTGCTTCCGCTCGGCGTGGATCTGGTCCTGACCGCCGGATCGCAGCTCATGGCGCTGCCACGCACCATTCGTATCGAGGAGATGGACTGATGGCTTATGTTGCGGTGAAAGGCGGCGAAAAGGCGATCGCCGCCGCCCACAAGCTGCTCGCCGAAGCGCGGCGCGGCGATACATCCGTTCCCGAAATCGGCGTCGCGCAGATTCGGGAGCAGCTCGGCCTCGCGGTCGACCGAGTGATGGCCGAGGGCTCCTGCTACGATCCCGATCTGGCCGCCTTGGCGCTGAAGCAGGCCTGGGGCGACGTCGGCGAGGCGATCTTCATGCTGCGCGCCTATCGCACCACGCTGCCGCGCTTCGCCACCAGCGAGCCGGTCGACACGACCGCCATGGCGGTGCGCCGGCGCGTATCGGCGGCCTACAAGGACATTCCCGGCGGCCAGATCCTGGGGCCGACCTTCGATTATACGCACCGGATGCTCGATTTCGGGCTGGTCGCCGGCGGCGCGCCGGTCGCCGATGCCGAGATCGCCGAGGCCCCGGTCGAGAAGGTGGTGCAGACCATTGCGGACGTGATGGCCTATGAGGGAATCCTGCAGGACGAGGTCGCACGGCCCGATGCCCCCCAGCCCTACGACCTGACGCGCGATCCGCCCAATTATCCGGCCGGCCGCGACCAGCGGCTCCAGTCGCTGGCGCGCGGGGACGAGGGCTTCCTCCTCTCGCTCGGCTATTCCGCGATGCGCAGCTGGGGCGGCGAGCATCCGCTGTGCGGCGAAATCCGCATGGGCGAGGTCGAGGTCCTGGTGGATGCGCCCGAATTCGGCTTTCCGGTGAGCATCGCCGACATCACGCTGACCGAATGCCAGATGATCGGCAACGTTGCCGACGACGGCATCCAGGCACCCTACCTGACCCGTGGCTATGGCCTCGCCTTCGGCCGTTCGGAGCGCAAGGCGATGGCGATGGCGATCGTCGACCGCTCGATGACCTCGGTGCAGCAGTCGGGCAAACAGCCCTACGGCGCCTCCGACGAGGAATTCGTGCTGGCGCACGCCGATCATGTCGAGGCGTCGGGCTTCGTGCTGCACCTGAAGCTGCCGCACTATGTCGATTTCCAGGCCGGGCTCCAGAATCTCCGCCAGATGCGCGCTGCCTCCTTCCGGCGCGCGCAACAAGCGGAGCAGGCTGGCACCGCGGATGAGGGTGCCCCGCTGGCGGAGGCCGCAGAATGACCGCGCAGACCGCCGCCAAGCCCACGCTCACGGGCTATAATTACGCTTATCTGGACGAGCAGACCAAGCGGATGATCCGCCGGACGATGCTGAAGGCGATCGCCATCCCTGGCTATCAGGTGCCGTTCGGATCGCGCGAGATGCCGATCCCCTATGGCTGGGGCACCGGCGGCATGCAGCTGACCGCCAGCCTGATCGGCGAGAGCGACGTGTTCAAATGCATCGACCAGGGGGCCGACGACACCACCAACGCGGTGTCGATCCGGGCCTTCTTCGCCAAGGTGGCGGGCGTGACCACCACCGAGGATACCGAAGCGGCCACGATCATTCAGTCCCGCCATCGCAAGCCGGAACATCCGCTGCGCGAGGGGCAGATCATGGTCTATCAGGTGCCCCAGCCGGACCCGCTGCGCCGCTTCGAGGCGCGCGAGACCGAGACGCGGGCGATGCACGCCTATAGCGAATATGCGTTGCCCTATCTCGGCCTTTACGAGGGCTACGCGCGCCTCGGCCGGGCCTCGTCCGCGGCCGGGCATCCGGTGCTCACCAACGCGCGCTACGTGATGACGCCGTCGCCGATCCCCTCGTTCGACAATCCGAAGCTGGATAATTCCCCGGAGCTCCAGCTGTTCGGCGCGGGGCGGGAGAAGCGCATCTACGCGGTGCCGCCCTATACCTCCGTCGTCAGCCTGCATCTCGAGGACAAGCCGTTCGAGACGCAGCGCTGGGGCGCCGGCTGCGAGCTGTGCGGATCGACCGATTCCTATCTCGACGAGGTGATCACCGACGACAAAGGCGGGCGCATGTTCGTCTGTTCGGACACGCATTACTGCGCCATCCGGCGCGCCGAGAGGGAGCAGGCCGGCCCCGCTCCAGCCGAAGGACAGATCCCATGATCGGAGACAAGATCCTGCTCGAAGCGCGCGGGGTGACCGTGCGCTATGGCAAAACCGTGGCGTGCGACGACGTCTCGCTCGACCTGCGCGCGGGCGAGGTGCTGGGCATCGTCGGCGAGAGCGGCTCGGGCAAAACCAGCCTGCTCACCAGCCTGTCGGGCCGGCTGCGGCCGGCGGCGGGCGAGGTGCTGTTCGACGTGCGCGGCCAGGGGCTCGCGGATGTCTACGCGCTCAGCGAGCCGGAGCGCCGCCGCGTGCGCCGCGAGGAATGGGGTTTCGTCCACCAGAATCCGCGCGACGGGCTGCGGCTGCGGATCAGCGCCGGCGGCAATATCGTCGAGCCGCTGCTGATGTGCGGCGAGCGGCGCTACGAGCCGATGCGCGGCACGGCGGTTCAGTGGCTCGAGCGTGTCGAGCTCGATCCGGCGCGCATCGACCAGCGGCCCAGCCAGTTTTCGGGCGGCATGCAGCAGCGCGTGCAGATCGCGCGGGCGCTGGCCCACCAGCCGCGCCTCGTGCTCATGGACGAGCCGACAGGCGGCCTCGACGTCTCCGTCCAGGCGCGCCTGCTCGATCTGCTGCGCGGACTGGTGCGGGAGCTCGATCTGGCGGTGATGGTGGTGACCCACGATCTCGCGGTGGCGCGTCTGCTCGCCGATCGCCTGATGGTGATGAAGGATGGCCGCGTGGTGGAGACCGGGCTCACCGACCAGGTGCTGGACGATCCGCAGGATGCCTACACGCAGCTGCTCGTCTCGGCGGCGATGTGATCTTGGGGAGGAACGCGATCATGTCCGACAAGGCTTCGCTGCGCGTCACCGGTCTGGCCAAGACCTTCACGCTCCACAATCAGGACAGCGCCATCATTCCGGTGTTCGAGGCGCTCGAACTGGAGGTCTCTCCCGGCGAATGCGTCGTGCTGGCAGGGCGCTCGGGCGCCGGCAAATCGACGCTGATGCGCTCGATCTATTCCAACTATCGCGTGTCGGGGGGGCAATTGCTCGTCCGTCATCGCGGCGCGATGGTCGATCTGGTGACGGCCTCGCCGCAACAGGTGATCGACGTGCGGCGCGCCACGCTCGGCCATGTCGGGCAGTTCCTGCGCGTCATTCCGCGCGTGCCGGCGATCGAGATCGTGATGGAGCCGCTCCTCGCCAACGGCTGGTCGCGTGACAATGCGCGGCGGCGGGCGCAGGAACTGCTCACCCGGCTCAACCTGCCGGAGCGGCTCTGGGCGCTCCCGCCCGCGACCTTCTCGGGCGGCGAGCAGCAAAGGGTGAATATCGCGCGCGGTTTCGCCCAGCATTTCCCGATCCTGCTGCTCGACGAACCGACCGCCTCGCTCGATCCGGCCAACCGCGACATCGTCGTGGGGCTGATCCACGAGGCGCTGGCGGACGGCGTGGCGATCGTGGGGATCTTTCACGACGTGGACGTGCGCGAGCGGGTGGCGACGCGCGATTTCGTCATCAGCGACTTCGCCGCCAAGGTTCCCGAAGAGAGTGTTCCGGCATGATGGAAGCACGGTTTGTCAACGCCCGGGTGGTGACCCGGGATGCGGTGGTCGATGGCGGCGTGGTGATCGCCGACGGCCGGATCGCGGCCGTCGAGCAGGGCCTCGCCACCACGGCGGGCGGCACGGATCTCGAAGGCGATTTCCTGATCCCCGGCCTGATCGACATCCACACCGACAATCTGGAGCGGCATTACGAGCCGCGCTCCGGCGTGCACTGGGATGCGCTCGGCGCCGTGCTCGCCCATGATGGCCAGATGGCGGCGGCGGGCATCACCACGGTGTTCGACAGCCTCAGCCTGCACGGCCACCGCAAGAGCATCGATCGCACGACGGCGCTCATGCCGATGCTGACCAGCCTGGAGGCCGCGCAGGAGGAAGGGATTCTCCGCGCGGAGCACTTCCTGCATCTGCGCTGCGAGGTCAGCAATCCCGAGCTGCTCCCGACGCTGGAGCGGCATCTCGACGATCCGGCGCTCAAGCTGCTGTCGCTGATGGATCATACGCCGGGCCAGCGGCAGTATCGCAATATCGACGTCGAGGAGATGCGCCGCCGCGCCGTCCATCGCGGACGGGAAGGGCAGGACGTCGAGGAGATGGTGGCCGGCTGGCTCAAGGGTGAAACCGCCGAGCATGTGCCGGAGAATTGGTCGGCCGTCGCCAGGATCGCGCGCGAGCGCGGCGTGCCGCTGGCGACGCATGATGATGAGAATGCGGATCAGGTCCGCCAGGCCAAGCAGGATGGCGCGGTCATCTGCGAATTCCCGGTCACGCTCCAGGCGGCGGCGGAAGCGCGGCGACAGGAGCTCGACGTGTTCATGGGCGCGCCGAACCTGATCCGCGGCGGCTCGCATTCGGGGAATGTCTCGGTGGCGGAGGTCGTGTCCGCAGGCTATCTGACCGGCCTTGCTTCGGACTATATCCCCATGTCGATGCTGCGCGCCGCCTTCCGCCTGACCGAGGCGCCGTTCCTCATGCCGCTGCCGGATGCGATCGCCATGATCACGGCCGTGCCGGCGCGAGCGACCGGGCTAAGCGATCGCGGCGATCTCGCGGCCGGCAAGCGCGCCGACATGGTGCGCGTCTTCCTCTCGCAGGAGGGCTGGCCGGTGGTGCGCGGCGTCTGGCGCGCGGGCCGGCGGGTCGCCTGAGCCATGAGTGCGCGCTACGCCGTCTATCTCGCCCCGTCGCCGGATAGCGATATCTGGCGGCGGGCCTGCGCCTGGCTGGGCCGGGATGCGGCGCGGGACACGGACATTCCTTTCGTCGGGCCGCCGGAAGTCGGGCCGGCGCGGGCCGCCGCGATCACGACGGATGCGCGTCATTACGGCTTCCACGCGACGATCAAGGCGCCGTTCCGGCTGGCGGACGGCGCGACGCCGGGCGCCTTGTGCGATGCGGCGGCGGCGTTTGCGCGCGGGCGTCGGCCTTTCCCGATCGACCTGCGCCTGTCGGCGCTGGGCTCGTTCCTGGCGCTGACCGAAAAGCGGCCGAGCGACGCCATCGCGGCGCTGCATGCCGAGGCGCTGGCGGCGTTCGAGCCCTTTCGCGCGCCGCTCCGCGAAGCCGACCGCGCGCGCCGGCTGGCGGCCAACCTCACGGAGCGTCAGACACGCTCTCTGGCGCAATGGGGCTATCCCTATGTGCTGGAGGATTTCCGCCTGCACTTCACGCTCACGGGCCGGCTGCCGGCGGACGAGCGGGCCGCATGGGAGGCGCTGCTGACGGGCCATTTCGCCGACGATCTGGCGAGGCCGATGCTGGTCGACGCGCTGTCCATCTTCGAGCAGCCTTCAGCCGAGGCGCCGTTCCGGATTCTCTATCGCGCGCCGTTCGTCGCGACCGCCTGAAGCGCATCGAGCAGCTGCCGCGCTCCGGCCTCGACCGTCCCGTCATTGACGATCTCGACCACCGTGACATTCGTGGGAATGGCGGCCGTGCGCGCGGCGCGGGCCGCCTGCACGGCGCGGTCCTCGCGTTGCCGGGCGGCCAGGCGCGCGCGCAGGACGTCTGCCGGCGCGGTGATGTGGAGAACGCATAGCGAGGCATAGCGCGCCGCCGCCTCGGCGACGGCCGCACGCGACAGATTGGCGATGACATGGCGCCCCGCCGCCAGCGCGTCCTCGATCTCGACGGGAATGCCATAAGCGAGGCCATGGGCACGCCAGCGCAAGGCGAAGCGCCCCGCCGCGTCCTCGGCCTCGAACGCCGCTTCGCTCACCGCGCGATGCGCTTCGCCGCCGGCGTCGGCCGGCCTGGTGATCGTGCGGCGCGCGAAAACGAAGCGGGGATCGGCGGCGAGGCCCTGCCGCACCGCGTCGAGCAAGGTGTCCTTGCCCGCGCCGCTCGGGCCGACGACGGGGAAGAAGATGCCCGGCGCGCCATCAGCCACGATATTTCGCCACGAAGTCCGTCGCCCCGAGCGCCCGGAAATCGGCGAGCGCCACGCGCAGCCGGTCATGATCCCAGTCCCACCAGGCGAGGTCCATCAGGCCCTGCTGAACGGCGGCCGGAAAGCGCTCGCGAACGACCCGCGCCGGTGCGCCGACCGCGACGGTGAATGGCGGGATATCGCGCGAGACCACCGCGCCCGCGCCGATCGCGGCGCCGGTGCCGATGGTGACACCGGGCAGCACGATCGCGCCATGGCCGATCCACACATCGTGACCGATGCGGACCTTGTGGGAGCGCCGCCATCCGAAGAAGGCATCGTCATCGTCGTCGCCCACGTCGTAGGACACGGAGCGATAGGTGAAATGGTGCAGCGCCGCCTTGTGCAGCGGGTGATTGCCCGGATTGATGCGCGCGCCCTGCGCGATCGAGCAGAATTTGCCGATCTCGGCATAGACCGCGCCGGCATCGCTGACGATGTAGCTGTAGGCGCCGAAATCCACCTCCATCAGCGAGCAGCGCGACCCGACCCGCGTCCAGGGGCCGAGCACGCTGTCGCGGATCAACGCATCCGGATCGATGACGGGGGCGGGATCGGGCGTGGCGCGCGCATGGCGGCGTTCCGGCAGATGCTGGGCAACATACAGGCCGCCGGACTGCACCGGCGATTCGGCGAGGCGGGCGGATGCCATCACGCCGCCTGCCGCAGCATCGTGTTGCCGAACAGCTCCGCTTCGAGGCCGCGGTCCAGCTGGCCCGGCGATCCGTCGAACACGATCCGGCCGGCGCGTATGCCGATGAGACGCTGGCAGAAGGTGCGCGCGAGATCGATCGTATGGGTGTTGACCATCACCGTGATGCCGCGCTCCCGATTGGCCGCGACCAGCGCGTTCATTACGCCGTTCGCATTGAAGGGATCGAGCGCCGAGACCGGTTCGTCGGCGAGCAGGAGGCTGGGCTGCTGCATCATCGCGCGCGCGATCGCGACGCGCTGCATCTCGCCGCCGGACAGTGTCTCGGTGCGCTGGAGCGCCTTGTCGGCCATGCCGACGCGATCGAGCTCGAGGATGGCGCGCGCGCGATCCTCGGCGGGAAAGGATTTGATGAGCGAGGGGAGCAGCGCATGGCGGTGCAGGCAGCCGACCAGCACGTTGGTGACGACGTCGAGTCGCTCGACGAGATTGAAGCGCTGGAAGATCATCGCCGAATGGGCGCGCCATTCCCGCAACGCCCGGCCGCCGATCCGGGTGATATCCCGATCCTGCCAGCATATCTCGCCCTCGTCCGCGTCGGTCAGGCGGTTGATGAGGCGCAGCAGGGTCGATTTGCCGGCGCCCGACCGGCCGATGATGCCGACCATCTCGCCCCGCTCCACCCGGAGCGTCACCCCGTCGATGGCCATTGTCCGGCCAAAGCTTTTGCGCAGGTTGTGGAGTTCAAGCATCGGCATCCATCCTTTCCAGGTTGTATGACTTGGCGTTGATGAGCCGCCGGCGAAGTGCCTGCGACGAAAGGTCGATCGTCAGGACCAGGACGATGAAGAGCATCAGGATCCAGGCGACCTGATCGAGCTGCAGAAGCTGGATTCGCGTATCCAGCAGCACTCCGATGCCGCCGGCGCCGACCAGGCCCAAGGCGGCCGAGGCGCGGATATTGCCTTCGAACAGCAGGAGCGCCTTTCCCGTCATGAGCGGCAGCACCTCGGGCATCAGGCCGTAGCGCAAGACCTGCAGGCGCGTGGCGCCGGCCGCCTGCAGCGATTCGATCACGCCCTGCCGGCGATTCTCCATCGTCTCGGCGAAGAGCTTGGCGAGATACGGCGTTTCGGCGAGCACCATCGCCGTCACGCCGACACGCGGCCCGAGGCCGAAGGCCGCGACCAGGATCATGGCCCAGACCAAGGAGGGAATGGTCCGCGCCGCATCGAGCAGCCGGCGCAGCACGAAATGGATGACCGGTTGCTGCACGATCGTGCGCGCGCCGACGATCCCCAGCGGCAAAGCGAGGATCACTACGAGCACCGTGCCGAGGAACGCCATCGCGATCGTCTGGCCCAGGGCCTTGAAGACCGCGCCCGCCTGGCCAGCGGAGGTGGGTGGCCACATCAGCGTGAGAAGATGGCCGGCGCGGAGCATCCCCGCCAGCAGCCGCTCCGAGGAGAAGCCGAGATCGCAGCCCATCGCGACGAGCGCCGCCAGCCCGATGCCCCATCCCGCCCAGCGCAGCATCCGCTTGCCATGGCGCGGGGTCATGGCCTGCGCCGCGACCAGGTGCGCCCGGGCGATCACATCCCGCCCGTCGACGGCAGCGGTCATCGTGCCTGCCTCAGGCCGAAGAGGCGATGACGGATCTGCTCCGACGCGAGATCGGCGCCGACCACGACCATGGCGATCATGATCATGATCGCGAGATAGCTGTCGAACTGGTTGTAGGCGAGCGCGCCGGCCAGTTCCTGGCCGATGCCGCCGGCCCCGACGATTCCCAGCGCGGTGGAGGCCGAGACGTTGATCTCGATCCAGGCGAAGACGTAGGTGAGCATGTTCGGCGCGACCAGCGGCAACAGCCCGTAGCGGATCTGCGCGCACCGGCCGCCGCCGGCCGCGCGCACGCTCTCCATCGGGCCGACATCGGCATTTTCCAGGATCTCGGAAAAAGGGCGCGCGAGGCCCGCGAAGCAGGTGAAGGTCAAGGCGAGGGTGCCGGCCATCGGCCCGGTGCCGACCGCTTGCACCAGCAGCATGGCGAAGATGAAGCCCGGCATGGTGCGCACGAGATTGGGCAGCCACCGGGTCGTCTGCCGCACAATCGTGCTCTGCGTCACGGTGCGCGCCATCAGCAGCGACAGCCCGAAGGCGAGCACGGTGCCGACCGCCGTGGCGACGATCGCCATCTCGACGCTTATGAACAAAGCGCGTGCCCATTTCGGGAAGGCGTAGAACCAATAAGCCACCGATCCCTGCGCGCCGCTGCCGGCGAGCAGCAAGGCGGGCTTGAGATGCGGGTTCATGCGCTGCAGGAATTCGGCCACCCGGGCGAACGGCGCGTCGCCATAATCGCCCGACAGGAATTCGCTGATCCGCGCCGACGCGAGGAGCAGCACCGACAGGATCGCCAGCGTCACCAGCGTTTCCAATCGCCCGCGCAGGAGCAGCTGGCGCCGCCGGTCCTCGAACAGGCCGACAATGCCGGTATTCCCGGAAACGGGCATCGTCACTGCCCCGTGCCGCCGTCGAGCGCGGCGGCCTCGGTCGGCTCGAACACGCCCTTCACGCCGCCGGACGCGCCGGCATAGGCCTGGGCATTCTCCAGATGCAGGGGCAGGAATATCCCGATCAGCCGGTAGCGCAGCTCGTCCGGCAGGCCGGCGCGCAGGACCCAGGCGCTGTCGGCCACGGGGCGATCCTGCCAGGCGACGAGATAGGGCGCGCACAGGGGCTTGTCCGCCGAGCAGCCGGCCTGCCACTGTTCGCCCGGCATCAGGGCCACATCCGCTTTCCCCGCCGCGAGCGCGCCGATGGCGGCGTTGAACGAGCCGGCCAGCGGCGTCGTCGTCCCGGCGATCGCGCCGCCGCCCCGGGTGGCCACGGCCGCGCGGGCCGCATCGTAATAAAGCGGATCCTGCTTGATCGCGATCACCCGCCGTTGGGCGATGGCGGCAGCATCCAGCCTGCCGACCGACGTCTTCACGATGGCGAGGATCGGGCTGCGCGGCAGTCTCCCCTCCGGCCGGACGGTCAGAATCGGGCGCCCTTTGCCTTTCGCGGCGGGCCAGGCGGCCGGCGTGAGCTTCGCGAAATCCACCCGTCCCTGGGCCAGCGCGGTCGCGGCGGCGGCGGGATCGGCGAAGGGGCAGAGCTGCACCGCCATTTGCAGGCGGCCTGAAAGATGCTTCGCCAGCGCGGCGAGCGCGGGCGGCGTATGGGCGCCGGGCGCGGCGCAGGCGGCGGTTGCCGGAGCCTGATAGCCGACATGCAGGACCGACGGCATCGGGGCCTCGGCGGAGGCCCGCCCCGTCACGGATGCCGCGACGAGCGATGCGAGAAGGACGATGCGGCGCATCAGTTCGCTCCTCGCGGGGCCGCGCCGGCGGCGGCGGCCCGCTGGCCGGCGATCGCGTCCTTGCGCAGCTTGAACATCTCCGAGAACATCGCATCATTCCCCGCCGCAAGGGTGGTACCGGGCAGCATGCCCATGCCCAGCAGGATGTCCGGCTGATCGTAGGGGATCGCCGCCAGCGCGCCGCGCACCAGATCCTGCGCCGCCTGCGGCCGGTCCGTGCGCATCACGAAAGCGGAATTGGGCACCGGCCCCACATCCCAGATGTCACGGATCGCGCCCTGGGGGATCACGCCCCGATTCTCCATGCGCCCCCAGCTGGTCAGGATGAAGCCGGATTGGGGCGTGCCATGGGCGGACATACTCCAGGCCGCATCATATTGATGGTTGTAGACGTCGCTGACCGCCTGCTGATGGCCGCCTGCCACGCCGACATTGCTGAAATAGGTGTCGGGATCGATCCCCCGCTGCCGCATGGCATGCATCGGCATCAGGTAGCCGGAGGTCGAATTGAGGTCGACCACGGCCAGCGACTTGCCCTTCAGATCCGCCAACGAGTGGTACGGGCTGTCCGCGCGCACGATGAGCGACGAATAATAGCCGTGCTCGCCATGGGCGCCGAGCGTGACGAGCAGGGGCGCCACCAGATGGCCGACCTGCTCGCTGACGTTGACATAGCCGCCGCCCGCCAGCAGGGCGACGTCGACTTGCCCCGAGGCGATCGCCTGGATGGATGTGGTGTAGATGTCACTGGCCTGGTGCACGCGGACTGGAACGCCTGTCACCTTCTCCATATAATGCTGGAACGGCTCGATGTTGATCGTCTGGCCGGTCAGCTGGTTGGTCGTGAGGAGGGAGAAGCGGAGTTCCTTGACCTCGCCGCGCCAGCCCGCTTTCGGGTCGGATCGCGGTTCGCTCCCGCACCCCGTCAGGGCCAGAAGAGCCAGCAGCGCGGCGCGTGCACGGGGTTGGTAAGAGCGGCGATTTTGGTCTTTAGGAGGATGGGAGTTGCGGAACGGAGCAAACATGGCCTTCCCTTCGAATCGAAGAGAGAGCTAGAATCGTTCGGTTTCATTTTTAGGACAGTTTGGACAATTGTATGGTTGAGGGGAAAGGCTTGGTGCGGCCCGGATCGGCGCCGGCCAAAGGCCTGAAGGGGGAGATGTCGGGGGTGGGTGTCGTGCAGGGATCATTGGGCGCGGACGGGGCGGATGCGCCGGACGGAGCCGTGAACGCGGCGAAGGTGCCGGGAGAATCGGCTGCCGCGGAGCGGTTGATCGAGGTCGCCCTCGGCGCCTGGGAGCAGAAGGGTTATGCCGGTATCTCGGCGCGCGCCATCGCCCAGGGCGCGGGGCAGCCGGTGTCCAGCATCTATTATCATTTCACCGATCTCGAACATTTGTTGGTGGCTTCGCAGGGCTATGCGCTGGAGCTGACGCGGCTCTGGTGCGCGCGCCAGCTCGCGGCGATGCCGGACGAGATGGCGCCGGCGGCCGAAGCGATACCGCCGCTGATGGCCGCTCTCATCCAGAATTGGTCGGTCGATCATCGCCGCCTCGCCTTCGCCTGGCGCGAATGCCAGCTGATCGCCACGCGCAACGAGCGCTACATGCCCGCGCTTCACGATTGGGGCGCGCTGTGGACCGCCTTCTGGGAAGAGATATGCCGGCGTTGCGGCATTCCCGAGCTCGCCCGGCTCAGCCAGTTCGTGTTCGACGGCGAAGGGTTCCTCCACCTCATTCAGGGCGAACCGGTGGTCGACGGCGCCTGCCTGATCGAATTGTGCCGCGGCTGGGGCGAATGGCTGGCAGGCCGGCCGGCGGTCGAGGGACCTTGGCGGCGCCATGCGCGCCTTGCCGCTGAGCAGGCAGCCCAGGCCGTGCCGGTGCTGGACGGGGAGGTCGCGGAGCGTATTGCCGTGGCCGCCGCCGATCTGGTGGCCCATTCCGGCCCGGCCGGCCTCACCCATCGCGCCGTCGCGGCGAAAGCGGGGCTGACGCTGGGCGCCGTATCCTATCATTTCCGGACCAGCACGGATCTCGTCCAGGGCGCGTTCGAGATGGTCTACCGGCGCGTGATGATCCGCGACGACGAGCCCAAGCCCGCCATGATCCGCTCCCGCAAGGATTATGAGGATTTCCGACAGCGCGCGATCGGCCGGGAGGATTCGCCGGAAATCGCGCTGAACAGGGTGGCGCTGCACGAATTGCTCGTCGCCGTCGCGCGGGACAAGACGCTCAAGGGGTTCGCCAAGCAGCTTCGCTACCTGCGTGGGCGATCCGCGCGCAATTACCTCTGGGTGCTGCTTGGGTCCGAAGAGGCCAGTTCGCCGCTGGAGGCGGCGCTGCTGTCCGACATCTCCTTCGGCAGAGGGCGCGGCTATATCGGCCTAACCCCGTCCGAACGACGCGCGGCGCGGGCGGGCGATTTCGACCAGATCGACAAGCTCCTGCTCTCGACTCGGCATGTCGCTCCAGACAATTGATCAACGAAGAACGAAACGGGACGCAACCGTTCAAGGCCGAAGAGTTTTTTCTCGCTCAAAACGCCGCGCCATTCCGGCGCGGCGCGCTGGCCAGTGTCTTGCGCCGATCGCGATAGAGCCTTGCAGACGGCCAATCCTCCATTTCGAAATTGATGGATTTTCAATATTATGGAGCCGAGAACTGCCCAGAAGGAAAGCCACTTGCGTTGAGTGATCCAAGCGCTTGCGGGCTTGTTTCCGCCGGCGTTAGCGCAGGGCATGCTGCGGACCATTGTGACAGAACCGACCGTCAATATGTCACTTTCGAGCAATACTATCGTTCTACCGGCCCCTTCGACGCATTTGCAGAAAAGGGACTCGTCGATGAAAACGAACCTGATTGCCGCTCGACATCTTCTCTCGGCCACCGCGCTGTGCGCCAGCCTCGCCGCCGCGCCGGTCCAGGCCGCGCCGCTCGCCACCCCCGCCGCCGACAACCAGACGGCGAGCGGCGGACTCGCCGAAATCACCGTCACCGCCCAGAAACGGACGGAAAATCTCGAGAAGACGCCGATCTCCATCTCGGTGCTGAGCAGCGAAGACCTCGACAATCGCCATGTCCAGTCGCTGACCGACCTGGGTGACGGCTCGGCCCCCGGCCTGCGCGTCATGCCGTACGCCTCGCGCCCCTTCAACATGATCCTGAACATCCGGGGCGTCGGCATCATGACCGACACGAACCAGCCGGCGCGCGATCCCGGCGTCGGCGTTTATGTCGACGGCGTCTATCTCGGCCGCCCGCAGGGCCTGGATGCCGCGCTCTACGACCTCGAGAGCATCGAGGTGCTGAAAGGGCCGCAAGGCACGTTGTTCGGGCGCAACACCGAAGCCGGCGCGCTGAATATCACCACGAAGAAGCCGACCGGCCGTTTCGACCTGAGCGTCACCGCCGGTGTCGGCAATTATGGCAGCCATGAGGGCGAGATCCATCTCGACCTGCCCGAATGGCATAATTTCAGCGTGAAGGTGGATGGCGTCATCAACGCGCATGACGGCACCGTCAAAAACAAGATGGTCGGCGCGTCCGATTGGGGTGCGGCCAGCCGCCGCGGCCTGCGCACCCAGCTACAATGGCGGCCCGCGCCCAATTTCACCGCCAATTACGCCTTCGACACCAGCCACACCGCCGATACCACGCTCTACGATTATCAGGTCCAGGCCGGCACGACGCCCGTCGCCGCGATCACGCCGCCGCAATCGCACCGCGTCAGTGTCGGCGTGATCGGCGTGCCGATGACGCCCAGCATCGGCAGGCAGTTCGGCCACACCCTGAACCTGAAATGGGAGGTGTCGCCGGCCCTGACCATCAAGTCGATCTCCTCCTATCGCCAGCTCTACCAGAACCAGTTCCAGGCCCCCAGCGGCGAAGCCACGCCCGCGCCGACTACCGCCGCCGCACAACAGTTCGAACGATACAGCCTCGCCGAATTCCATCAGCATCAATATAGCGAGGAATTGCAGGCCATCGGCGACATCGGCCGGCTGAAATACATCGTCGGCGGGCTCGCCTATCACGAAAGCGTGCACGATCAGGCGCAGGCCTTTTATTCCATGCAGTTCGACTCCCTCGGCGCCGGCACTTCCGCCTCCCCGGTCTCCTACGGCCCGGACAATATCGCCAATCTCTACGGCCAATCCGCCGTCACCGATCTGGTCGATCCGCTCTATCCCTATGCCGGGATCGACCGCGCGAGCCGGGTCAGCACCAACAGCTACGGCCTTTATGGCCAGGCCACCTGGACGCCGCCCGTGTTGAACGACATCGCCCATCTGACCGGTGGCCTGCGCTGGACAGACGATCGCAAGAACGGCCAGCTTTACGTGGTCAACAACGCCTTGCCCGTCGATGCCTTCGGCAATTCCGGGATATTGGGTTTCAAGAAGAGCTGGTCGCGGGTCGATCCCATGGTCAACCTCGCCGTCGACATCGCGCATGATACGCAGATCTATGGCAAGTGGAGTACGGGCTATAAATCAGGCGGCGCGAATTCGCGCTCCCTCACCTATCTGCCCTTCAACCCCGAAGAAGTGTCGATGTTCGAGCTTGGCTTGAAGAGCGAATTCCTGAACCATCATGCCCGATTCAATATCGCTCTCTACACCGGGACCTATACGAACATTCAGTATGACTATTCGGCCCCTTATTACAGCCTAAATCCCGACGGATCGATCTCGACCAAGGGAACGCGCACGACCACCGATACCATTAACGCGCCCGGCAGCGGCCGGGTGAGCGGCGTCGAGGCCGATTTCATGCTGGCGCCGTTCCGGGGGCTGACCCTCTCCGGCAGCTATACCTATTCCTACGTCCGCATGCCGGACGCGCTCAATCCTTTCCCGACCTACGTCCCCGGCACCGGCATGGTCTATGCGACGCAGGCCACGACCTTCCACCAGCTCTACACGCCGAAGCACGCCATCACCGGGGCCATCGATTATGAGACGCACCTCGAGGACCTGACCCTGCGCGCCCATCTCGATGCCAACTGGAATTCGGGATACTACACCTCGTCCAGCGATATCGCGATCGGCAAGGATAGTTCGGGCAACACCCTCTATGCGCCGCAATATCGGAGCCAGCAGGGTCTCGTGTTCAACGGCCGCGTCTCGGTGGGCGACATCGCGCTGGCTTCGTCCGGCGCGAAGCTGACGGTGTCGCTGTGGGTGCGCAACCTCTTCAACGAGGCGCACATGATCACCCGCTCCGAAAGCAGCGTCGGCAACGGCGTGACCGGCCTGTTCAACGATCCGCGGACCTTCGGCGTTCAGGGCAACGTCAAGTTCTGATCGCGAAGCGGCATCTCGGGAAAGGGTGGTCCGTCACCCTTTCCCCCATGGCGCCTGCGGTCAGAAGCGGCGCAGCCACAGGCGATCGGTGCTGTGCCCGGCGTCCTTGTGGATCACGACATCCGCCCGCCCCCGTGTCGGCAGGATATTCTCGGTCAGGTTCGGCAGGTTGATCTCGCGCCAGAGCTGCTGGGCGAAAGCCCTGGCCTCCGCGTCCGGCGCGCTGGCGAGGTGGTGGAAATAGCTGGTCGGCTTCACGAAGGCGTTCCGCTTCAGAAGCATGAAGCGATCCATGTACCAACGCTCGATATTGTCCTGTTCGGCATCGACATAGAGGGTGAAATCGAAAAAATCGCTCGCGGTGAAGGCGGGAGCCGGGATGCCCCTGCTTCCCGTCCCGATCTGGAGGACGTTGAGGCCTTCGAAGATCAGAATGTCCGGCCTGTCGATATGGATCCGGTCGCCGGGGACGATGTCATAGGTCTCGTGGGAATAGACCGGGGAGCTCGCCTGGCCCGTTTCCCGGATCTCGGTGAGGAATTGGATCATCGTCCGCACGTCGTAGCTCTCCGGGAAGCCCTTGCGCCGCATCAGGCCGGCCGCGAGCAGATGATCCTTCGGATAGAGAAAACCGTCCGTCGTGATGAGCGCCACATTCGGATGATCCGGCCAGCGCGCCAGCAGGTTCCGCAGGAGGCGGGCCGTCGTGCTCTTGCCCACGGCGACGCTCCCCGCGATGGCGATCACGTACGGGCGATGGGCCGCCGGCCTGCCGAGAAAGTCGTCCGTGACGCGCGTGATCCGTCGCGCGGCGGCGAAGTGGAGGTTGATCAGGCGCGTGAGCGGCAGATAGATGTCCGCCACCTCCGCCAGCGGCATGGGCTCTCCGGTGCCCCGAAGGGCATCCAGCTCGGCTTCCGTCAGCGCCAGCGGGACGCTGGATCGCAATTTCGCCCATTCCGCGCGATCGAAGGGCGAGTGGCTGCCGGTGTCCATCGCGTCGGCCTAGAGCATCCGCGGGCCGGCGTGAATCCGCGATCGTCGCGGCGGTGCCGGTCAGCCGCCCGGATCGAGCAGCATCGCGACGAATTTGCGCGGCATCGTGTTCGCCTGCGCCAGCATCGCGGTCGCGGCATTGAGGATCAGCTGGTTCTTGGCGAGCGCCATCGTTTCCGCGCCATAATCGACGTCCATGATCCGGTTGTAGGCGTCGGTCTCGTTGATCACGGAGTTTTCGAGGACGTTCATCGAGCTCGTCAGCGCGCTCATCGAAGCGCCCAGCCGGGCGCGGCTGGTGCCGGTCGCCTTCAGCAGATCGTCCGAAAGCGTCATCGTATGCGAGGCGTCGGCCATCGTCGCGACCGACAGCGCCGCCAATGTCGTGGGATCGTAGCTTTCGAGGCCGACGGACCGGGTATCGCCGCCATTCGCCCCTGCCTGGATCGTGACGCCGCCGCCGCCGGGTGCCGGCTGGAACAGGCCGATCCCGTTGAACGCGGTCGAGGAGAGGATCTGGCCGATCTGGCCGGCCAACTGGCCGACCTCGACCTGCATGTTGGCCCGATCGTCATCGGAATAGGTGCCCGAGGCCGCCGCCGTGGCCAGTTCGTGGATGCGCTGGATCATGTTGGTGACGTCGCCGAGCGCGGCATCGGCGGTCTGGGCGAGGCTCAGGCCGTCCTGGACGTTGCGCGAGGCCTGCTGCATGCCCTGGATGTCCGCCGCCATCCGCGCGGCGATGAAATAGTTCGCCGGATCGTCGGCGGGCGAGTTGATCCGCTTGCCCGTGGAAATCCGCTCCATCGATTTCTGGACGCCGGCCTGTGCCTGACGGATCGCGTTCTGGGCGCGCAGCGCCGCCGCGTTCGTGGCGATCACGAACACGGGCGAGACTCCGGATCAGGGCCCGACACCATCAGCATGCAGCATGGAGTACGGATCGCGCGCGGTTTGATTTAGCCGCAGCGGGCCGACGCCCGTCAGGCCAGCCGTTCCGGAACGGCCTGCGCATCCTCGATCAGGGCGCTGCGCGGGGCCACGCCTTCCCAGGGGAAGACGAACCAGCTCTTGTCGATCGCGCGATCGATGCTGCGCGCCCGATAATCGACCCGCTCGCGCGAACGGCTGTTGTCGATCAGGACGCCGAAGCGCAGCCGCTCCGGCACCGCCCCCTGGTCCAGCAGGCGGTGGCGCAGGAAGGCGATCGTCGCGCCGCTGTCGTTGATGTCGTCGATCAGCAGGATATGCTCGCCGCCGGCGACGCGCTTCGCCAGTTGCGCCAGCAGATCCTCGGCGAAGCCCGCCACCTTCGAGGAATAGTCCACCGACAGCAAGGCGATGCCCATGCGATGCGACAGGTAGGTCGCCGGCACGAGGCCGCCCCGGCCAATGCCGATCAGGAAGTCCGGGCTCCAGTCCGGATCGGCGGCGATCGCCTCGCCGAGCGTCGCGATGTCGTGCAGGAAATCGTCCTGGGTGATGGGGACGAAGCGCGGTTCGGCGGAAATCGTCACGAAGGCGCTCCTGATGCTCGCGAAACGGGTTCGCGGGACTTAGCCGCTCGGCCGGCGCGGGACAATCCGGCCGCCATCGCCCCGGGATCTGCCCGCCCCGTGAGAACCCGCCCCAAGGGAAGGCTCAAGGGATGCCGATGACGTCGCTGGGCTGCGTGGGATAAGCCTGAAGCAGCGCCCTGCCGAGGTCGGCGGCCACCGTGTCGTCCGCGCCCTTGCGCGTCCCCGTCTCGCGGACGGTCACGGCGGTGCCATCCCAGACGGCGTCCTTTTCCCCGTGTTTCCGGATGCGCAGTTCCAGCCTGGTGCGCACCAGCGTGACCACGTTGGACCGCCCGGTGGAGAAGGGAACGACGACGCCCGTGCCGGCGATGCCGACCGAGGCGCCCCCCGCTTTGCCCAGGCCCGTCCCGACATCGGCCCGGCTCAGGATCAGGTCCAGCTCGTAGGCGGTGTGCCCGGGATCCTCGAGGATCGTGAAGCCCTTGTCGGTGAAGGCTTCCGACACGGCGTTCACGAATGCGGGCATGGACGGGTCATAGTCTCCATCGCCGGTCCGGGGCTCGATGGCGATGGTCCCGCCGCGCGGCGGCGGTCCGGCCGCCAGCGCTGCCGCGCTCGTGAAGGGCGCCAGTGCCACCATGGCCGCCAGGGCCAGTCCCGCGCATCGTCTCATCTTCGCTCCCTTCGCGCCGCGGGAAACGGGCGGCGCATCGCTGGAATAATCCCCGACCCTGAACTCCATATGGATCATGCTCCCCGAAAGAGGAGAGGGCATTCGTCCCGGCAGGAGAGTTCTTCCTGAGAGCGGCGCTCAGGGTGCCGAAGCGTCCGGCTGATTCCTCAGCGTGAAGTCGAAATGGATGCGGACCCAGGTGCCGACCATGGGCTTGCCGTTGACGCGCGGGGGCATGACGTGGAACTGCCAGGATGCATCCAGCAGCGCACGCGCGAAGCCCGATCCCGGAGTCTCGCCGAGCGGACGGCAATCCACCACCGCCCAGCGCGGCGCCGTGCGGCAGGCGATCTCGCCCCAGCCTTCGATGTGCGCGGTGTGCTTGGTGTAGAAATCCATCTCGGCCTGGGATGGCGGGCGCGGATACCAGTCGGCCTTGTACAGCCGGTCGCCCTGCTGGCCGCCGCCCGAGCCGTTGTCGTCGCCGGCGTCGGCCCCGCTGTCCGCGCCCTGATCCCCCTGGCCCGTGGCGACCCGCTCGGCGGCGCGGTTCGGCTTGGTGGAGATGTCCGACTGGACGAAATCGTCGTGGGACAGCGGGATGACGTTCCACGGTATGGGCGGCGGCGGCACCTTGGGCGCCTTCACCTGCGGCGTGACCTTGGTCTGTGTCGTCGTCGTGGTCTGGTGCTTGGGCGACGCCTTGATCGCCTTGGCCGCCGCATGCGAGGGCCGATCGCCCTGCACGTTGATGGTGGTGAGCGAGCCCATCCGCCCGCTCGGCACCGTATCCGGCAGCAGGCCGAGTCGGATCAGCATCCAGATCAGCAGCGCGACGAACGCGGCCGAGATCACGAAACTCGTCGCCCGGCTGCCGAGCGTGGGGCGGTTCGCATAGGAGGAGGGGACGTACGCCGCGCGCATCTCCCGCCGCTCTAGAGGCGGGAATGCCGCGCCGCAACGCGATGACCGACAATTAATGTGGGGAGCATCCTCTCCCTCCCTTTCGAGGAGGGGCATGTCTAGATCACAACACCACGTCCGCCACGTGGATGGCGAGGCCGACCATGCCGCCGACCAGCGTGCCGTTGACGCGGATATATTGAAGATCGCGGCCCACCGCCTGTTCCAGCCGGTCGGTCACGGTCTTGGCGTCCCAGCCGCGCACCGTGTCCGAGACGAGGCGGACGATGCCGTCGCCATAGGTCGCCGCCATGCCCACCGCCGCGCGCCGTGCGAACAGGTTGATGGCGCGGGCCAGCTTCGGCTCGGACTGGAGGGTCTCGCCCAGCTGGCGCAGCGTCTCGCCGAGCCGGCCCGCCATCGCCGCGTCGGGATCGCGGGCGCCTTTGAGCAACGCGGCGCGAGCCTGCGCCCACAATCCGTCGAGCCAGGCCGCCACCGCCGGGCTGGCGATGATCTCGTCCTTGAAGGCGTTGACGCGCGCCTGCAGCCCCTCATCTTCGCGTAGCCGCCGGGCGAGATCGACGAGGCCTTCCTCGGCCTTGTCGCGCAGCGGGTGCTCGGGATCCTCGCCGACCTCCTCGATCAGCCGGTAGAGGCCGTCGAGGATCTTGTTCGCGAGCGTCTCGTCGAGCCCGGTCCAGCGCAGCACCGATCCCGCCTTGGCCGAGATCATCGTGCGGATCGTCTCCTCATTGGCGACGAGCGTGCGGCCCACCCAGTCGATCGCGTTGTCGAGGATCGGCACATGCCGGTCGCGGTCGATCGCGGCGGCCAGCGCCTGGCCCAGCACCGGCGCGACATTGAAGGCGGAAAGACGCTGCGAGACGGCGGAGCGCACCATGCCGCCCAGCCGCTCGGCATCGAGCGCGCTCACCACGTCGGCGATCAGGCGCGAGGCGCCCTGGCGCAGCCGGCTTGCCCGGTCCGCGGCGGGGCCGGGCGCGGCGAGGAAGCGACCGGTGGCACCCGCGAGGTCGAGCCGCCGCATCCGCCGCGCCACCACCGAGGGGATCAGGAAATTCTGGCGCAGGAAGGAGGCGAGCGCATCGCCGATGCGATCCTTGTTGCGCGGGATGATCGCGGTGTGGGGGATGGGCAGGCCGAGCGGATGGCGGAACAGCGCCGTCACCGCGAACCAGTCGGCCAGGCCGCCCACCATCGCCGCCTCGGCGAAGGCGCGGACATAGCCCAGAGCGGGATGATGCGGCTCGGCGGCGCGGCTCGCGAGATAGATCAGGGCCATGACGACGAGCAGGCCGGTCGCGACCAGGCGCATCGTCGTCAGGCCGTTATCGCCGAGGGTGAACCCGGTTCGTTGCGCAGGCGGACCGCTCATGTCCCCATTAAGGCACAAGACGGCGGATTGTTCACCTGCCGTGCCTTACTTCTTGCGTTCGGGGACGACCTTCTCGCCGATGTTGAGGAAGGCGCCGGCCGAATAGACCACCCGCTCGTTGCCCTGCAGGCCCGACAGCATGGCGATTCCGGCATCGGACACGTCGCCGATCTTCACCGAGCGGCGCTGCACCTTGTCGTCCTGATCGATGATGTAGACGTAATTGCCCTGGTCGTCGCTCAGCACGGCGGATTCGGGCAGGACGGGTGCCTGCGTGTGCTGCGAGGAGAAAGCGGCCGTGGCGAAGCCGCCGGGACGCAGCGACGGGTCATAGGCCAGCTGCACGCGCACCGTGCCCTGGCGGCTGACGGCATCGATGGTCGGCGCGATCTGCCAGATCGTGCCTTGGAAGGCGCGGCCGGCGCCGACCGGCGTCACGCTCACCGGCATGCCGACCTTGAGCCCGGCAATGTCCTGCTCGGCCAGCTTGGCCTGCATCTCCAGCGTGCCGTCCATCGCGATCTCGAACAAGGCGGTGGAGCCCGAGCTCACGATCTGCCCCGCCTCGACATTGCGGGCGAGGACGAGGCCGGAGGCGGGGGCGCGGATGTCGAGCCGGCCGAGCCGGGCGGACTGTTCGCGATACTGGGCCTGGGCCAGCCGCACGGCGGCGCTGGCGGCATCGCGCGAGGCGATGCGCGAATCGATGTCCGCTTTCGAGATGAAGCCGCGCGAGACCAGCGCCTGGGCGCGATCGAGATTGCTCTGGGCGAGCTTGGCATTGGCTTGGGCGGAGGCGATCTGCGCCTGCATCTGGCTGGTCTGCGCCGCCTGCACCGCCGGATCGACGGTAGCGAGCGTCTCGCCCGCGCGCACCCAGTCGCCGGCATCGACCAGCACGCGGCTGACCATGCCGCCTTCGCCCGCGACGCCGACCGGCATGTCGCGCTTGGCCGACAGCGAGCCGGTGGCGGTGACGTTGGCGGCGACGGCGGTGCGGCCCGGCACGATCACCGTGACGGTGGGCGCGGAGTTGGTCACCGCCGGCGGCGCGCTTTTGCGGCCGAAGAAGATGCCCGCCGCGATCATCACGACGAAGACCCCGGCGAAGATCAGGATCAGCTTGCGGCGCCGCGCCTTGGTGGTGCGATCGGCGTCTTCGCTGTTCACGTCGCCGCTCCAACCCTGATCGTAATTCATGCCTCACCCATGCGCATACGCCGCGCCCGCGGGGCGCCCCTCTCAGAGTGTGTTATCCGAATAGTGCACTGGCATCAAGCCACTGCCTTCGCCGCCGCGGACCGGCAAGGCCCTTATCATGAACGCCGGCTGCGCACCATGTTCAGCTTCGGTTGATCGAAGGAACGGCACAGGTCGCAGTCACGAGCCGGGCAGGGTCCACCCGGTCGAGGGAGACGATCATGAACTACCGCATCCTGTCCGCCGCCATGCTGGCGCTCGCGCTGCCGGGCGCCGCGCTGGCCGACACGGTCTCGACCGTGCCGATCGCCGGAACCCGGCTCGATGTCAGCGCCGATGGCGCGGTGACGCGCGCGCCCGACATCGCGACGGTGAATGCCGGCGTCGTCACGCAGGGATCGAACGCCGCGTCCGCGATGGCGGACAATGCGAAGAAGATGGCGGCGACGGTGGCGGCGTTGAAGCGCGCCGGGGTGGCGGACAAGGATATCCGCACGGCGTCGCTCAGCCTGCAACCGCAATATCGCTATGCCGACAACCAGCCGCCGGTCATCACCGGCTATCAGGCGAGCAACCAGCTCACCGTCACCTTCCGCGACATCCAGCGGGCCGGGCCGATCCTCGATGCGCTGGTGGCGGCCGGGGTGAACCAGATCGGCGGGCCGGACTTCGCGCTGGAGCATCCCGATGCCGCGCTCGACGAGGCGCGCGCGCAGGCGATGCAGAAAGCGCGCGCCAAGGCGGAGGTCTATGCGAAGGCGGCCGGCCTCTCGATCAAGCGCATCGTCGCGATCGGCGAGGGCGGCGGCTATGCCCCCGAGCCGCCGCGCCCGATGATGATGGCGATGGCCCGCGCCAAGGAGGCGACCGATCTCCAGCCCGGCGAGGAGAAGATCGGCGTGACCGTCAATGTGACGTTCGAGCTGCAATGAACGGAGATAGCCCTCTCCCCGCTTGCGGGGGGAGGGTTGGGAGGGGGGAATGCCCCCTCGGCGGATCGCTTGTCCTGGCGGACTCCCCCTCTCCCAACCCTCTCCCCTGAAGGGGAGAGGGCTTATAAAAGAAGGGCCGCCCCGCCTGGTGGCGGGACGGCCCGTTCTGTAAAATACGCCGCGCTACGCGGGAAACGCTACTCGCAACGAAGCCGGATCAGCGCACCGAGCCGCGACGCACGAGGTTGACGATCGCCAGCAGGATGATCGCGCCGAGCAGCGACACCAGGAAGGTGCTGAGCGTCAGGCCCGCATTGTTGATGTTGCCGCCGCCGGTGATGAGACCGCCGATGACCGCGCCGATGATGCCGACGACGATGTTGAGGATGATGCCCTGCTGGGCGTCAGTACGCATGATGATGCTGGCAAGCCAGCCGACGATGCCGCCGATGATCAGCCAAAGAATGATACCCATATCTGCCTCCTGCTTCACCATGCGGGGCGTTGGCCGTGCCGCATGGCGCACCGTTTCTTGATACGCATGAGGAATGATTGCGTTCCGTCATGTCGGCCGTTCGCCCTGAGCTTGTCGAAGGGGTGTACTGTTTTTTTGGTCTCGGAAAAGAAAGGGCAGGACTTCGGCGGGCTCAGCCCGAACGGTTTTGGAGGCGTGGCCGGGACAACGGACGAAGGGCCGCCCCGCGGATGGCGGGACGGCCCTCGATCTCGTCAGCCCTGTCGCCGGATCAGAATTTCTGCTGGCGCTCGTAGACCGATTTGTAATGCTGGATGCGGGTGACGCGCAGGCCCGGCATGCCGGAGCGATCGACCGCGCGCTGCCAGCCGGCAAATTCCTCCAGGGTCAGCGCATAGCGCTCGCACACCTCGTCCACGGTGAGCAGCCCGCCATTGACGGCGGCGACCACCTCGGCCTTGCGGCGTACGACCCAGCGCCGGGTTTCCGGCGGGGGGAGCGAGTCCAGGGTCAGCGGCTCGCCGAGCGGGCCGATCACCTGGGCTGGGCGAAACTTTTGATTCTCGATCACTTTTCACACCTCGAACTGGGCCTTGGCCGGCGATGCTCCCCCATCGCGTCGCCTTCTCTACGGCGAACCGGTTGAAGGAACGCTAAAACGCCAAGGTAAATCCGGGCTTCATCAGTCTTGATCGCGCCTTGCCGGCGGAGGCGTGGGCGATACGCGGATGAAAGCTGCCTTGCAGTTCCACGGCGGCGGCGCTGTCCTGTTCGCCGAACAATTGCACCAACGCGGCAAGGCTGTCGCTGGCGCGCGCACGCTGCGGGCGCGCCATGCGGCCGGCGAGCAACGCGGTGGAGGTCGATGCCTGGCTCACCGCCGCGCCCGCGATCAGCATCGCATGGTCGAGGCCGGGCTCCGGCTGAAAGAGGGGCTTGTACTCCATGCGCTCCTGCGAGTCCTCAAACGGGAGTGCAACGATGCGGTAAGTATGCCTAACATCCGGTAAACGAGATGCTGCGCTTCGCCGCTTTTGCGATGCGGCGGGCGATCGGCTATGGGCGCCGCATCATGCAGGCCGATTTCCAGCTGGGCAGCGATTTGAAGGGTCGCCGTATCGTCGTCGCCATGTCGGGCGGGGTCGACAGTTCGGTGGTGGCCGCGCTCGCCGCGCGCACCGGCGCCGAGACAATCGGCATCACCCTCCAGCTCTACGATCATGGCGCGGCGGTGGGCCGGACGGGTAGTTGCTGCGCTGGCCGCGACATCCGCGATGCGCGCGCCGTGTGCGATCGGCTGGGCATTGCGCATTATGTCTTCGATTACGAAAGCGCCTTCCGGGAAAGCGTGATCGATCGCTTCGCCGACGATTACATGGCGGGCCGCACGCCGATCCCGTGCGTGCGCTGCAACCAGGGGGTGAAGTTCACCGACCTGCTGCGCCTTGCGCGCGATCTCGGCGCGGATTGCCTAGCGACCGGCCATTATGTGCGGCGGATCGAGGGGCCGGCGGGCGCCGAGTTGCACCGCGCCGCCGATCCGGCGCGCGACCAGAGCTATTTCCTGTTCGCGACGACGCAAGGCCAGCTCGATTATCTGCGCTTCCCATTGGGCGGCATGCCCAAGGCGCGGGTGCGCGAGATCGCGGCGGAGATTGGCCTCGGTGTCGCCGCCAAGCCCGACAGCCAGGACATCTGCTTCGTGCCCGACGGCGATTATGCCGCGGTGGTGCGCAAGGTGCGGCCCGAGGCGGAGCGGACGGGCGAGATCGTCGACCAGGCCGGCCGGGTGCTGGGCGCGCATCGCGGGCTGATCCACTTCACGGTGGGCCAGCGGCGCGGGCTGGAGATCGGCGGATCGCCCGAACCGCTCTACGTCGTGAAGCTGGATGCGGCGGCGAACCGGGTGGTGGTCGGCCCGCGCCGGGCGCTGGCGGTGCGCGCGGCGACGCTGTCCGACGTCAACTGGCTCGGCGGGGATTTCTCCGGCCCGCTCACCGCCAAGGTCCGCTCGATGGCCAAGCCGGTGCCGGCGCGCTTCGAGGATGGCATGGTGCTGTTCGAAGCGCCCGAATATGGCGTCGCGCCGGGGCAGGCCACCGTGCTGTACGACGGCGACCGCGTGCTGGGCGGAGGCTGGATCGAAGAGACGGTCGCGGCGGCGGACGCGATCGCGGCGTGATCCGTCCCATGCCCCGCGCGGGGCGGATTCAAAGCAGGAAGTGTCCCTCGATCACGGTGCGGCACCGGCCCGTCAGCACCACCCGCGCGCCTTCGTACCGGCATCCCAGCCGGCCGCCGCGCGCCGACGCCTGATAGGCGGTGAAGTCCGTCCGTCCCAATTTCTCCGCCCAATAGGGCACGGCGACCGCATGCGCCGATCCGGTCACCGGGTCCTCGTCGATGCCGCCGCCGGGGACGAAGGCGCGGCTGACGATGTCGGTTTCGGTGCCGCGGGCCGACACGATGGTCAGCATGTCGCCATGGGAGCCCAACGTGCGGAAATCCGGCGCGCAGGCGCGTACCGCCGCTTCGTCGTCCACCACGACGAGCGCGTAGCGCTGCTCGTGCCACAGGGTCTCGACCACGCCCTCGACCCCCAGCGCCGCGACGATTGCGGGCAGGGGCCTGGGCGACGGCGTCCAGCTCGGCAGCGCCAGGGCATAGCCGTCGGCGGCGCGCGCCACCGTCAGCAAGCCGGCCTTGCGGGTGCGGAAGGTCACGCGATCGCGCGTCGGCCCGGTGTCGAGAATGGCATGACCGCTCGCCAGCGTCGCATGACCGCACATCACCACCTCGACCGTGGGCGTGAACCAGCGCAGTTCGAAATCCGCTTCGCCGGTGGCGTCGGGCAGGAAGAAAGCGGTCTCCGAGATGTTGTTCTCCCCCGCGATCTTCTGGAGGGTCGCATCGTCCAGCCAGGCATCGAGCGGTATCACGGCGGCCGGATTGCCCGTGAAGGGCGCATCGGCGAAGGCGTCGATCTGGAGGAAGGGCAGCTTCATATCTCGCGCCTCTCGGCGATATCGGCGGGCAGCGCGCCTTCCTGATCGACATGGCCGATCGGATCGGGATGGATGATGACCTCGAGGCCGGGGAAGGCGTCCATCAGCCTGTGCTCGATATCCTCCATCACCGCATGTGCGGCGCCGATCGTCGTCGCGGACGGGAAGGCCATGTGGAACTGGGCGAAATCGTGCGCGCCGCTGGTGCGGGTCCGCAGATCGTGCATGCCCGACATCGCCGGGATCGTGGCGGCGACGTCGAGGAAGGCGCGGCGCTTCTCCTCGGGCCATTCGCGGTCCATCAGCTGGTCGAGCGCGTGCGAGGCGGACGTCCAGGCGCCCCAGCCGAGCCAGAGCGCGATCCCGAGGCCGAACAGCGCGTCGGCGCCATGGAAGCCGGCATAGCGATCGAGCGCCAGCGCCAGCACCACCGCGCAATTGAGCGCGAGATCGGACTTGTAGTGGAGGTTGTCCGCCCCGATCGCGATCGAGCGGGTCCGGGCGAGCACCGCTTTCTGATAGGCCAGCAGGGCCATCGTGGCGGCGGCGGCGATGATCGAGACGACGATGCCGGCTTCCGGCGAGGCGGTCGGCGCGTTTTCCGCCCACGCCATGATCGCGCGCGCGCCGATCGCCACCGCCGAGGCGGCGATCAGCGCGACCTGGAAGAGCGCGGCGAGCGCCTCCGCCTTGCCGTGGCCGAAGCGATGATTCTCGTCGGCGCGCTGCGCGGCGACATGGACACCGTAAAGGGTGACGAGGCTGGCGACGAGATCGAGCCCGGTGTCGGCGAGCGAGGCCAGCATCGCGACGGAGCCGGTCTTCGCCGCCGCATAGCCCTTGAGCCCGAGCAACAGGGTCGCGAGGGTGACCGACGCCAGCGCCGCGCGCCGGTTGAGGGTGGCGGTGTCTTCCACGCCTATTTCCTCCGTCCGTCCTGAGCGAAGTCGAAGGACGTGCGGCAGGCGGTGTCGCTTGGGGCACGCACTTCGACTTCGCGCAGTGCGAACGGATTTGGATCGATCACGGGTACAGCAATCCTTCCCGCCACCCGTCGCCGTCGCGGGTGAAGACCCGCCGCTCGTGCAGCCGGTGCGCGCGGTCCTGCCAGAATTCGATCCGCTCGGGCGCGACGCGATAGCCGCCCCAATGCGGCGGGCGCGGCACATCACCGCCGGCGAAACGCGCCTGCATCGCGTCGTAGCGCGCCTCGAAGGTCGCGCGCGCATCGAGCGGCCGCGATTGTTCCGAGGCCCAGGCGCCGAGCTGCGAATCCCGCGATCGCGTGGCGAAATAGGCGTCCGACTCCGCGTCCGACACAAGGCTCACGGGTCCTTCAATGCGCACCTGCCGGCGCAGGCTCTTCCAGTGGAACAGCAGGGCTGCCTTCGGATCACCCGCCAATTCGCCGGCCTTGCGGCTTTCGCGATTGGTGTAGAAGACGAAGCCCTCGTCCGAATGGCCCTTCAGCAGCACCATCCGCGCCGAGGGCATGCCGTCCGCGCCGACGGTCGCCAGCGCCATCGCATTGGGGTCGTTGGGTTCGGAGGCCTTGGCCTCTTCCATCCAGTTTCGGAACAGGGTGTGGGGGTCGTCCGTCATGCGTCCCACATAGCGTTCGGCGCGCCCTTGCGTTAGGCGTGACGGCATCCCATCTCCACTGTTGCATTTTGGCAACAGTTTCCGGACGGCACGGCTAGGCTACACGAACGACCATGGCAGATCCCTATTCGACCCTGAACGTGGCGCGGAACGCCGACGAGAAGGCCATCAAGTCCGCCTATCGCAAGCTCGCCAAGGAGCTGCATCCGGATCGGAATACGGACAACCCGCAGGCGGCCGATCGCTTCGCGGCGGTGACGCAGGCCTATGACCTGCTGTCCGACAAGGACAAGCGCGCCCAATATGATCGCGGCGAGATCGACGAGAACGGCCAGCCCAAGATGCCGTTCGGCTTCGGGGCGGGCGGCGGGGGCGGCAATCCCTACGGTGGCGCGCGCGGTTTCCGGCCTGGCGCCGGCCCCGGCGGCGCGGGCGGCTTCGAGGGTGGCGACTTCTCCAGCATCTTCGACGATCTGTTCAGTGGCGGCGGGGGTGGCTTCGGCGGCGCGCGCCGGGGCGGGGCGCGGCCGCAGCCCAAGGGTGCGGACGTCACCTATCGCCTGTCGGTCAGCTTCGAGGATGCCGCCGCGCTCCGCCCGCAGCGGGTGACGCTGGCCAACGGCAAGACGATCGAGCTCAAGCTACCGGCCGGCGTCGAGACCGGCACGCAGCGGCGCCTGCCCAATCAGGGCGAATCCGGGCCGGCCGGCCCCGGCGACGCGATCGTCACCATCGAGGTGCAGCCGCACCGCTTCTTCACCCGCGAGGGCGACGACGTGCGGCTCGACCTGCCGGTGCGGCTGGACGAGGCGGTGCTCGGCGCCAAGGTGAAGGTGCCGACCGTCGACGGCCCGGTGATGGTGACCATCCCCAGGGGCTCGACATCCGGCAAGATATTGCGGCTCGGCGGCAAGGGCTTCCACCGGGAGGGCAATGGGCGCGGCGACCAGCTCGTGACCCTGCTGGTCGATCTTCCCTCGGGCGATGCGGCGCTGGAGCAGCTGGTCGAAGACTGGACCGGCGACCGCGATCGCAACCCCCGCGCCGGGCTCGGCGTCTGAAGGACATTTCGCCCGAAAGCCCCGAGGCACGCTCGCATCGGCCCGGCCGGATGGAGCGGGCCTCGGTGGCGCTCGGCATCCCCGTGCGGCTCTTCACGATCGTCAAGCGCATCATCGTCGGCGTCTATTCGGACGGCTTCATCCACGCCGGCAATCTCGCCTACCTGACGCTGCTGGCGCTCTTTCCCTTCTTCATCATCGTGACGGCGCTGGCCCAGTTGTTCGGCCGCTCGGGCGACGGCGCGGAGGCGGTGGCGCAGGTGCTGCGGCTGATGCCCCACGGGATCGCCGGGCTGCTCAAGCCGGCGATCGATTCGGTGCTCGCCGCGCGCACCGGGCCGCTGCTCTGGCTGGGCGCGATCGTCGGCTTCTGGACGGTGGGCAGCTTCATCGAGACGATCCGCGACATCCTGCGCCGCGCTTATGGCACGCGCGCGAGCGGCGCCTTCTGGCATTACCGGCTGGGCGCGGTGGCGATCATCGTGGTGGCGGTGATGCTGATGATGCTGGCCTTCGCGGCGCAGGTGGCGCTGACCGGTGCCGAGCAGTTCGTCTACCGCCTGCTGCCCGTGGCGCGCGAATTCACCGGCTGGATCAGCCTGTCCCGCATCGTGCCGGCCTTCGCCGTGTTCGTCGCGCTCTACGTGCTGTTCTACACGCTGACGCCCAGCGTCTACCGCTTTTCGAAGAATCCGAAATGGCCGGGCGCGCTGTTCACGGCGCTCTGGTGGCTGGCGGTGACGGTGGTCCTGCCCGTGATCCTTTACCGGCTCGGCAATTACAACCGCACCTATGGCAGCCTGGCCGGCATCGTCATCATGCTCTTCTTCTTCTGGCTGGTGGGTTTCGGGCTGGTGATCGGCGCGCATTTGAACGCGGCACTGGCGGAACCGCCCGAACAAGGGTTAAAGGACCCCGCCGAGAAGACTGAGGAAACAGCATGGCCGGTTTGATGCAGGGTAAGCGCGGGCTCATCATGGGCCTCGCCAACGACAAGAGCCTCGCCTGGGGCATCGCCAAGATGCTCAGGGAGCATGGCGCGGAGCTGGCTTTCTCCTATCAGGGAGAGGCGATCCTCAAGCGCGTCAAGCCGCTGGCCGAGCAGCTCGGATCGGACCTGCTGATCGATTGCGACGTCTCCGACATGGACGCGCTCGATGCTGCGTTCGACACGCTGAAGGCGAGCTGGCCGACGATCGACTTCGTCGTTCATGCCATCGGCTTCTCGGACAAGAGCCAGCTTCGCGGCCGGTTCTACGACACCACGCTCGACAATTTCCTGATGACGATGAACATCTCGGCCTATTCGCTGGTCGCGGTGGCCAAGCGTGCGCGGGACATGATGCCGCAGGGCGGCTCGATCCTGACGCTGACATATTACGGCGCCGAGAAGGTGATCCCGCATTACAACGTGATGGGCGTCGCCAAGGCCGCGCTGGAGACCAGCGTGAAGTATCTCGCGGTCGACATGGGGCCGGAGGCGATCCGCGTAAACGCGATCTCGGCCGGCCCGATCCAGACGCTCGCCGCGCGCGGCATCGGCGATTTCAATTATATCCTCAAGTGGAACGAGCTGAACGCGCCGATGCGCCGCACCGTGACGATCGAGGATGTCGGCGGCGCCGGCCTCTATTTCCTCTCGGACCTCTCGGCGGGCGTGACCGGCGAGATCCACCATGTCGATGCCGGCTACAACGTCATCGGCATGAAGGCCGAGGACGC
>Ga0105239_10000507_pt1 | contig 56420 bp, 53 predicted proteins | sample KBSC44metaG_FD_92761 | JGI IMG/M metagenome (GOLD analysis project Ga0105239, IMG submission 92761) | Corn rhizosphere microbial communities from Kellogg Biological Station, Michigan, USA - KBS C4-4 metaG | ecosystem: Host-associated > Plants > Roots > Rhizosphere > Soil | place: Michigan, USA...
GTCGGCTCGGCCAGAAAGATATCAAGCCTGCGCACTTCATAGCATGGTCGCTATGGCGACGAGCACATCAGGCGGCCGCCCAAGACGCTCACTTCAAGATCAAACGACAACTGTAATGTTAGTTGACGATGTGCTCAAGCGTCTGGCGATCTGCTGCTGGGGTAAGATCAGCTTTGGCGAGGCGGAAGGCACCCGCCATCACCTTTTCTGCCGATAGTCATCGATGACGATCCCATAGCGGGCGATCTTGTCGTAGAAGGTCTTGCGCGGGATGCTGAGAGCCTCGATGACGGCACGGACATCGCCCTCGTGTTGCGCGACGGTCTGGCGAATTTCCTCCGCTTCGAAGCGATGCACACGTTCGGGCAATGGCAGGCCCGGCACGATGTGCGAGCGGTCTTCCTCTACGGCTAGCACCAGTCGTTGCGCGAAATTCTCCAGTTCCCGGACATTTCCGGGCCAGTCATGCTGCGCAAGATGACGACGGACGGCGTCGTCCATGACCGGGACCGGTCGAGCGTAGCGGAGGCTCGCTTCGCGTTGAAAATGCGCGAACAGCAACGGGATGTCGGCACGCCGCTCGCGCAGTGGCGGCAGCTGGAGGCACACGACGGCCAGTCGATGATAGAGATCGGCCCGAAAACGGCCGGCGGCCGTCTCCCGGCCGAGGCTTTCCTTGGCTGCGGCGACAATCCGGATATCGAGATGCTGCGGTTCGTCCGCGCCCAGCGGCAACAATTCGCGTTCCTCGATGACCCGAAGCATCCCCGCCTGAGCGGTGTCCGGGAGAAGATCGAGCTCGTCCAGAAACAGCGTGCCGTGGTTGGCGGCTTCGATCCGGCCGGTACGCGACAATCGCGCGCCGGGCACCACACCGTCGCGATGCCCGAACAATTCACTTTCGGCGAGTGTCGCGGGAAGCGCTCCGCAATTCACCGCAACGAAGGGGGCGGCCTTGCGACCACCCCAACGATGCAGGAGACGGGCCACAAGCTCCTTGCCCGTTCCGGTTTCGCCTTCGATCATGACATCCACGTCGGCGTCCGCGAGTTGGCGGATCGACCGACGCAACCGCTCCATGACGGGGGTTTCGCCGACCAAAGGATCGCCGTCTCCCGCTCGCTCGGCCGCCTCCCGCAACTGCCGGTTGTCGAGGGTCAATCCGCGTGCGTGGAGCGCTCGCCGGATCGACCCGATCAACAATTCGCCGCTGAACGGCTTGGCGAGAAAATCCCATGCGCCGTCCCGAAGCGCCGCGACCGCCATCGGCACATCGCCATGGCCCGTCACGAGGATCACCGGGATTTCCGGGTCGATCGCGCGAAGGCGTCGGAAGAACTGGAGACCATCCATGCCGGGCATGCGTATGTCGGTGACGACGACGCCCGGGAAATTGCGGGACAAGGTCTCCAGGGCCGAGGGCGCATCGGCGAATGCCAGCGGTTCAAGGCCGGCCAGCATCAGCGACTGGACATGCGCCTCGCGAAAAGCGTCGTCATCGTCGACGAAGACGACGGAGCGGGCGGATTCAAGCCAGATCATGCAAGCCTCAGAGCGAGATGGAAATGGGCGCCTCCGCCCGAGCCTTCGACAAGCTCGAGATCGCCGCCGAATTCGCGGGCGATGTCACGCGCGATGCCCAGGCCCAGGCCCAGGCCGTTGGGCTTGGTCGTCGTGAACGCGGCGAACACCATGTCCGCAACGTCCGCCGCCACGCCGGGGCCATTATCGGCGATGGCAATCAACGCCATGGGAGAGGCCGAGGAGACGACAAGGCGAATTTCAGCATTGTCGACCTGCCCCATCGCCTCGATGGCATTCTGGATGAGATTCACCAGTATCTGTTCCAGACGGATGCGATCGGCGCGGACACGCAAGCCCGCTTGCCCGTCCCGACGAATCGAGACGCTATGCTGGCGCAGCACGTGGCCGGTCAGCATCAATGCGCCTTCGATCGCAGTATCGAGCGCGACGGCGCTCACTCCACCGCTTCCCCGTCGTGCATAATTGCGCAGTTCGGCCGTGATGCGCCCGATACGGTCGGTAAGCGCGACGATCTGGGCGAGGTTGGCCGCCCCCGTAGCGCTGTCGCCGCGTCGGAAAAATTCCGCGGCATTTTCGGCGAACGCCCGGATCGCGCCGACGGGCTGGTTGATCTCGTGCGCGACCGCCGCCGTGATCTGTCCGATCGAGCCCAGGCGGTTGGCATGGGCCAGTTCTTCCCGCGCGGACCGAAAGTGCGCCTGCGCCTTTTCCAAATCTTCGGTGCGCTCCAACACCCGCCGCTCAAGTTCCTGCCGCGTTTCCGCCGCGTAATCCGCGCGTTCGCGGATCCACAGGCCAAGCGCCAGGAACAGCATCAGGCCGACGGCGAAGGTCGCGATGGCCAGGCGCGCGCTTCCCAGATAAGCGGCCCGAATGGGCGCCAGCGGTTGCAGGTCCGTCAGCATCCAGCCCTCCACCGGCACCGGGATGCTGGCGCTGGCATAGAGGCGATCCCGCAGCCCCCCGCTTCCCCATGCGAGGATACCGTGCTCGGACGTTCTGATCGGCAACGGAAAGGGTGCGATCGCATCGAATTGGCGGGCACTGCGGATTGCCGCCGCCTCGCCCGGGGAGAGCGGCCGGGTCGTGCCGTATCGCCAATCCTTGTGGTTGGTGATGAGCACGATGCCATCGGACGCGGCCACATAGACGATGTCGGGCTGGTTTCCCCAGCCTGCCTCGACCGCATCGAAGCCGAACTTGACGACGATCACGCCATCGCCGACCCGGCGCGACAGGAACAGGCCAGGCTGGTGGCTGACTGTGCCCAGTCCGAAAAATTCGGCAGCCCCCGCCTTCCTGGCTTCGGTGAAATAGGGCCGAAAGCTGTAGTCCTGGCCTACGAAGCTTGCCGCGGAACGCCAGTTGCTCGCCGCAATGGCCCGCCCCTTGTCGTCCAGAAGATAGACGGCGGAAGAGCCGATCGCCTTTGCCAACTCTTCCAGCTTGATATTCAGCTGCCGGACGGCATCGCCACCCGGATCGCGCAACGCCTCCCGCACGGCCGGATATTCACCGAGCACGACCGGAATGAGCCGGTACTTTTGAAGCTCGCTGACCAGAAGCGATGCACGGGCTGCCGCCGTCGACTGGGCCAGGCGCTGCCCCTGGCCACGCGCCTGCAGGTCTGCCCATCGGTTGCCCAGCAGAATGGCGATGCCGAGCAGAACGAGATAGGCGCCAGCCGCGAGCAGCAGGCGTCGTCGCGTCCTTCTCGGGACCGACGAAATCCGATCTGGGGCCGACTCGATCATGTGCGGAATATCGCACAAATTTGTCCGATCGTGCGATAGTTCGCATCGCCTGTCGAAGGCTCGCTGTCTATAATACTGTTTTCAAATAATATTTTTGCCATGACCTTTCGTTGCACCGGCGGCGTCTCCGCTTATCCTTCCGCCTAACGAGGTGTCGACCGCGAGGCGGTACCGTCAGGAGGGATCTGCATGAAGATGGACGTGAGCGCCGAGGCACCGCGCCCGGTTGCCAAACCAGCTTATGGCGGACTCTATCTTCAGGTGCTGATCGCCATCGTCGCCGGCGCCGTCCTCGGGGGTTTCGCCCCGGGCTGGGGAACCGCACTCAAGCCGCTCGGCGACGCGTTCATCGCGCTGGTCAAGATGGTCATCGCGCCGGTGATCTTCCTCACCATCGTGACCGGCATCGCCGGGATGCGCGAACTCGGCGCCGCCGGCCGCGTCGCGGGCAAGGCCTTCGCTTATTTCCTCTGCTTTTCCACCTTGGCGCTGATCCTCGGATTGATCGTGGCGCACCTGATCGCGCCCGGCGCCGGAATGCACATCAGCCCTGCCAGTCTCGACAAGGGGGCCGTCGCCTCCTACGTCCACGCCGCGCATGAGGCGAGCATCACCGGCTTCCTCCTGCATGTCATTCCCACCACCCTCGTGTCGCCGTTTGCGGAGGGCGACATCCTGCAGACGCTGCTCGTCGCGGTGCTGGTCGGTGTTTCGACATCCCTGGTAGGCGAACCCGCCCGTCCGGTCGTCGAGCTTCTGGAACGTCTGTCCGCCATCGTCTTCCGGCTCACCGGGATCCTGATGCGCGCGGCGCCGATCGGTGCGTTCGGCGCGATCGCGTTCACGGTCGGCAAATATGGCGTCGGCGCGCTCGCCAATCTCGCCGGCCTGGTCGCGACCTTCTATCTCACTTCGGCCCTCTTCGTCCTGATCGTGCTGGGCCTGGTCGGCCGCGCCTGCGGCTTCTCCATCCTGCGCCTCATTCGCTATCTGCGCGCCGAACTGCTGCTGGTGCTGGGAACGTCGTCCTCGGAAGCCGGTCTGCCGGCGCTGATGGAGAAACTGGAAGCGGCCGGCTGCGCGCGATCCGTCGTCGGGCTCGTCGTGCCGACCGGCTACAGCTTCAATCTCGACGGCACCAACATCTACATGACGCTCGCCGCCCTGTTCATCGCGCAGGCCTGCGACGTCCAGCTCTCGCTCGGCCAGGAATTGCTGCTGCTCGGCGTCGCCATGCTTTCGTCCAAGGGCGCGGCGGGCGTGACCGGCGCCGGCTTCATCACGCTCGCCGCGACGCTGTCGATCGTGCCTTCGGTCCCGGTCGCGGGCATGGCGCTCATCCTCGGCATCGATCGCTTCATGAGCGAATGCCGCAGCCTCACCAACTTCATCGGCAATGCGGTCGCGACGATCGTCGTCGCGCGCTGGGAAGGCGCGCTCGATACCGCGAAGCTCCATGCCGCATTGTCCAATCCCTCACCGGCGGACGCCGCCACCCTGATCGCTGGAGAAGCCTGATGCCGATGGATCGCAGGACGTTGCTGGGCGCGAGCGCGCTCGTGGGGGCCTCGCTGGCCTTGCCACGGGCCGCTGTCGCGGCGCGCACCAGCGAGCTTCCGCTCTGGCCGGGCAACCCGCCAGGCCCGGGTGGCGCGACCGGCCCCGAGCGGGTCGGCGACAAGGGCAAGGGCGCTGGCGCCGTCTCCAATATCAGCCATCCCCGGCTGCGGCTGTATCGACCGGCCAAATCGAACGGCGCGGCGGTGCTCGTGATGGGCGGCGGCGGCTATTTCCGCATCCAGATCGCCAATGAGAGCATGCCCGCCTGTGAATGGCTGGCGTCGCTGGGTTTCGTCGCCGCCGAGCTTTATTACCGGATGCCGGCGGACGGCTGGTCTCGCCTTGCCCCCTTTGCCGATGCCCAGCGGGCCATGCGGCTGCTGCGCGCCCAGGCCGGAACGCTGGGCTTTGCCGCCGAGAAGCTGGCCATCCTGGGCTTTTCGGCGGGCGGGCATCTCGCCGGCATGACCGCGACCATGCCGGATACGCAACGGTATCAGCCGGTTGACGATGCCGACAGCCATTCCGCGCGCCCCGCGCTCGCCGGGCTGATCTATCCCGTGATCACGCTGCGCCCGCCCTTCGACACCACGCGGACGAAGAAGGAGCTCATCGGCGCGACACCGAGCCCGCAGGACGTGGCGGAATGGTCCGTCGAGACGCATGTCGACACGCGGACTCCGCCCACGTTCCTGGCGCAGGCGGCGGACGATCAGATCGCCCCGATCGACAACAGCCTCCTGATGTTCGACGCGCTCCGCAAGGCAGGCACGCCGCGCGAGATGCACGTCTTCCAGGAAGGCGGGCATGGCTGGGGTCTTGGCGAGCGCGGCTCGGACGTCGCGCAATGGCCCGCTCTCTTCCAGGGCTTCATGGCCCGCAACGGATTTCCACGCAGCTGATCAACGACGCGGGCCGCACGACGGCCCGCGCAACGACACCGACAGGGGAGGTTTACATGAACGCACAGCATCGTCGCGCCTTGCTCACGGGAAGCGCGCTCGTCATCCTCGTGGGCTGCGCGGTGCCCGCCGCCGCGCAACAGGCCGCCGGCAGCACGCCCCCGCCCGAAACGAGCATCTCCAACACGCCCACCGAGAAGGCGCCTGCGGCCAACGAGATCGTCGTGGTGGGCTCGCAGATCAAAGGCTCGAAGATCACGTCGGTGCTGCCGGTGACAGTGCTCGATTCGAAGGACATCGCCGCCACCGGCGCCTTTTCGGGCGACGAGTTGATGCGCGCGATCCCGCAGATGGGCGACGTGACCTTCAATTCGGGCAACAATGCGCAGACCTCTAACTCCGCGCGTGGCGACGTCAATTCGATCAACCTGCGCAATCTGGGCGTCGGCAACACGCTCGTGCTGCTGAACGGGCGGCGCATGGTCCAGCACCCGGTGAGCCAGGCCGGCGAGGGCAACGTCCCCGTCCTCGGCTACAATTCGAATGCGCTGCCGGTGGCCGGGATCGAACGCGTCGAGGTGCTGCTCGACGGCGCGGCCGCGATCTACGGCACGGACGCGGTGGCGGGCGTCGTCAACACGGTCACGCGCACCGATTTCAACGGCCTGTCGATGAACGCGCGCTATGGCTATGCGCAGGGGACCAGCCGCCACGAAGGCGAGATCACCGGTTTCGCGGGCCATAATTTCGCCGGTGGGCGCGGCAACGTCTCGCTCTTCGTCGATTGGACCCACCGCACCGCGGAACAGGCCTCCGACGAGCCCTATACGGCGACCGCCAACCTCCGCTCCTATTTCGCCGACGATCCCAACTTCGCCGACAACGTCAATTCGGACGGCCGCGCGACCCAGTCGCCCTGGGCCAACCTGGCGGTGGTCGGCGCGTCGGGCGCGATCAAGAAGGGCAAGACCAGCCTCACGTCGGCGGCGGGCGCCTTCCACACCCAGTCGATCGACGATCCGGGCTGCCTGATCACCATCAACGCCAATACCTGCCTGGGATCGGGCACGCGCGCCACCGGCACCACGCTCCGGAACGAGCGGTACGACACCGCCATCGGCACGACCGTCACGCCCGAAGTCTATCGGCTGAACACCTATCTGACCGCGCATTATGATGTGACCGACACGCTGACCGTCTATACCGAGCTGGGCTTCTATCGCGCGTCGACCCACGCCATCCAGCCGGCGACGATCAACCTCAACGCGATCACCATTCCGGCATCCAATTACTGGAATCCGTTCGGCCCGGTCACCTTCGCCGACGGCACGCCGAATCCGAACCGCATTCCCGGCCTCACGAATGTTCCGGCGGCGGGCCTCCCCGTGACGCTCTCGACCTATCGCTACGTCGATGCCGGTGTGCAGCATGTCGATGTCACCAACTGGCAGGACCGTTTCCTGGGCGGGTTGAAGGGCAAGATCGGCAGCTTCGATTTCGATAGTGCCGTGCTCTATTCGGAGGCGCAGGCGACCGATCGATCGGACGCCGTGAACATGACCAAGCTCCAGCAGAGCCTGTCGCTCTCCACGCCGGACGCGTACAATCCGTTCAACGGCGGGTGCGCGGCGACGACCAGCTCCGGCGATTGCACGCCCTCGGCCCAGTCGGCGGTCGACAACATCCTGTTCAAGCTGCGGCGCCACGACCATACCACCCTGACGCTCGGCGATTTCAAGCTTTCCAACTCGCACCTGCTCGAGCTGCCGGCCGGCCCGGTCGGCATCGCGATGGGCATCGAGGCTCGCCACGAGACGCAGGAGGATGATCGCGACCCGAATGTCTCCGGCGTCAACCAGTTCATCGACTCGGTGACGGGCGCGGTTTCACAGAGCAACACCGCGGCCGTCAGCTCCTCGGGCAGCACCAAGGGCTCGCGGACCGTCTTCTCCGCTTATGGCGAGCTGGCCGTGCCCGTGATCTCGCCGGAGATGCATATCCCGCTGGTCCGCGAAGTCGATCTTCAGCTGGCCGGCCGCTACGAGCATTACAGCGACTTCGGCTCGATCGCGAAACCCAAGGTCGCGGCCGCCTGGGACGTCGTCGATGGCGTGCGCCTCCGCGGTTCCTGGTCGCAAGGCTTCCGGGCGCCCAATCTCGAGCAGGTCAACACCACCCAATATGCGCGCCTCGGCTCCAGCCAGGATTTCTACCGCTGCCAGGCGTCGCTCGACAAAGCCGGCAACCCCACCGGCAACATCGCCTCGTGCGGCAACACCGCTTATTCGATATTGATCGCTGGCAATCCCAATCTGAAGCCCGAGACGAGCACCAACTGGACGGCCGGCATCGTTCTCCAGCCCAGGTTCATCCCCTCCCGCTTCGGGCGGGTCACCGTCACCGCCGACTTCTGGTCGATCCACCAGGTCGGCATCGTCGGGCAGTTCGGCCCGGCCAACGCCTTGGTGCTCGACAATCTCCTGCGCCAGCAGGGATCGAGCAACCCGAATGTGGTCCGCGCGCCGGTGAACGCCGACGATACGGCCTTCTACGATGGCTCGGGCTCGCCCGCCGCGGGCGCCGTGATCGCGATCAGGGACCAGTTCGTGAACCTGCTGCCCCAGACGGTGCAGGGTATCGACCTCGCATTCCTCTACTCGCTGCATCGCACGGCGATCGGCGATTTCGACGTGAGCCTGAATGCCGCGCGCATGACCAAATATGACCGCCAGAACCCGCCGCAGATCCAGGCGCTGTTCGATGCGCGGGCATCGGGGACGATCAACAAGATCACGCCGCTGACCGACCAGGGCAACCTGCTCGAGCAGGACGGCAAGCCGAAGTGGCGCGTATCGGGCACGATCACGTGGAAGGCCGGGCCGGTGCAGATCGGCGCCTTCGGCACCTATGTGAGTTCGGTCTACATCAGCGATTTCCTCGGCGATGACGGGTCGGAATATAAGCTGAAGGGCCAGGCGACGTTCAACCTCTACGCGCAATACACCTTCAAGAAGACCTCCACGCTCGGCACCCCCAGCATGCGCATCGGTGTCCGTAATCTCACCAACAAGCAGCCTCCGATCGATCCGGACACCGGCTATCTGGGCTCGCTCTACAATCCCTATGGCCGCTTCTGGTATGTGTCGTTCGGAACGCGCTTTTGAGCCATCTCTGCGGGAAGGCAGGCAACTGCCTTCCCGCCGTCACTTCGAAAGCGGTCCGGCGTAAACGCGCCAGTGTCAGTCGTAGAAGCGCCTTTGCGTTCTTCCCAGTTGCCGTCCGTCAGCTTTCGTGAAGGGTTTCGTACGCCCTTCGGCGTCCGAAACCCTTCACGATAACCGCTAGGCCATTTTCCCAAAAGATTTTGGAAGCCGTTCATCTCCAACCACGACATCCTCGTGCCTCTCACCGCTATTCTCGGCCATTGCTCCACGATGATGAGCGCTGAAGATCGCGCCGCGATGCTTCCCCTGATGGGGAAGGATCTGCTCGCAGAATCCTGGCAGGTCGTTCCAGAACTCGTGGAGATGCTCCAGGTCACCCTCGCAGGCTCTCGCAACATCGAGATCCGCTGAAGCCGCTCCGCACCTCAGGTGGTGCGGTCGCAACGGTTACGATGATTCCGATCCAGCCTACTGCCTGCGCCGCGCGAAGGAGGAGGGGGCGATGCGGGCATTGTGGTCGAGGATTCAGCCGTGGCAGCAGTGCATCATCTGCAAAGCGCGAAGGAACTTTGCCAGCCTACTCGCGCAGCAAAAGGGTTACAGGCTTATGCGCCACCACCATGATCGTGACAAGGAATAGGATCGCCTCAACCATCCTCCCAGATGGCCAGAGCCGACGCCTTTACCCCACGCCCCCTGGGCGTCGGCTCGCCCCTGCTACTTCAGGATTAATTCTTTCGACCTGGAGCAATGGTCATTGACGGCCGACCGGCTCAGCGACCGGCGTGGGCGATAACGCGGAGTCGGTTAACTCGCCCCCTAGACTTCAGCGCCGCGTCGTCCTTGCCTGCCCAACAATAGACCAAATGATTCGACCACAGACGCTTGCCGTCATGAGAGCAAGTACGCTCCATGGAAAGGGAGGAGCCGCCCTCGCTAGTGGCGGGCGGGAACCGTTATAGCCAAGTGATATCTATTGGGGCTTTTCAAAAACCGCGTCGACCCGCACGGCGCGCGGCTTTCTCGGCCTCGACTTTCGATTGGATGCGCCAGTTGCCGCCTGGCGGCTTGACCATCTCCTTGCCGCAACCGAGGCATGTCGTCACGAACCTGCCGTCATCCCAGCGGCTGTGCAGAAGATCGGCAGCATGCAGCCCGAAAAGCTGGTGCAACATCATACGGCACCGGCTGCCTTGGCGCCCGCCGCATCGACTATCAGCGCTTCGGTGAGCATTGCCGGATCGACCGTGTGGATCGACGTCGTGGTACCCATCTTCACGAAAAGAAGTGTGGCCACTCTAACGTAAACGGTTGGGCCGTTGCTCTCGAAGGCCTCTTCATCGGTTTCCAGATCGTAGCTGCCCGCAGGAAATGTCTCGGCATCCGGGGCCAACTGAAACGGATGGGCAAATACCACGGTCGATTTCGTCGTGCGCATGATTGCTCCTTCGAATGGCCGTGTGGCTCGGCATGCCGGGACCAAATTGCGATACGACACGAGCGCCAGTTGGTCACCAAGGGGCGATCTAGGTTTTGTCGCTGGCTCCGATCGCGTCCCCGGTCGTTTTCCAGACCGCCATCATGGCCCATGAATTGGAAGCGGGCTCATGATATGCGGTCGAGCGCCCGATCGTCCGGCGAAGATCAACTCTCCTGAATTATCGCTGAGAATGAAGCGAGTGCTTCAGATCCCGGATCTCGTCATGGCCTTCCTTGATTAAGGCATAAGCCTGCTCGATCACGAGTTGGACTGGTTGGCTGACCTCGCGATCGGCAAGCGCATCCTCGAACTTGCGCTTGATGTGATCCTCGCCGGCTTCGACCTGATCAATGATGGTCACGTCGTCGCTGGACATGCTGTTCCGCAGGTTGAGGAACATGCGGTGCGCACCGGCGAGAAGGGTGCCATCGTCCTCGGGAGTTCCACCGAGCGAGCGCACTTCGTCCTGCAGCTGCAATGTCAGCCGACGGCGTTCTTCGCCGCGACGGTTGAAGATCGGGGTGAATTGCGATCCCTCAGCAGCTTTAGCCGCAGCGGTGTAGCCATCCGCACTGTCGATCACCGTCTCGATCAGCGCATTCAGCGTTTTGGTGTCATAATCGGTATTCATCTGTCGCCTCCGACATGGGGTGAAAAGCCGTGATGCCGCGCCGCCACGGCAAGGCAGCAAATGCTGGGGGCGTTCCGGATCATCGGAGCCCGTGCGGCCGGTGTTAACGGTTCAGCATCAGGAGCAGGGCCAGAGCGGCGACGACGATCACGAGCGACACGCCAAGAACGTACCGCATCGTTCCGAGCTTCGTCCCACCGCTCGCGCCCGTCTCCGTGATATGCGTAACGGTCTCCTCGTGCGCAGAGGCCTCGAGGCGTCCCTCTGCTCTCAATCGTTCGACATCCGCATTGTAGCCGGACGACACCGCGGCCTCGCCATGGTTCGGCGGAGAGTGGGATGGCGGATCGGACGCCGGAAAGCTCTCGTCATTGGCGATGTCCGCTATTGCCTCCTCGTCTGAGGGGTTGGCCTCAAGCGCATGGTGCGTGTCGCCGTCGTGCGCCTCCCGAACCGTGGAAAGCGGGCGCGCGTAATCATTAGCCGGGTTTCGGCCCGTGTTGTCGGCCATGATGACCTCCAGAAACAGGGTGTGGCGCATCAACGAGCGAAACTGGGCTATGGACCCGTGATCTTCTGCACGGTGGAGGATTTCGAGTTCACGGTTTGGTTGAGCGCGAAAAGGGACGGATGTGGAGCCGGACGGTTTCCCGCCCGGCTGCTGGTTCACGGCATCAGCACGGTATCGACGACGTGGATCACGCCGTTGGATTGCATGACGTCCTTGATGGTGACAGTCGACATACCGCCCTTCACGTCGGTCAGGACCAATTTGCCCATCTTCATCGTCGCGGTCAGCGGCTCGCCCTGGACGGTCGTGAGGGTCGCCGTGCCGCCGCCCGCCTTGATGGTCGCCGCGATATCCTTCGATGTCATGTGGCCCGGGACGACATGATAGGTCAGGATCTTGGTCAGCATGTCCTTGTTCTCGGGCTTCACCAGCGTGTCGACCGTGCCGGCCGGAAGCTTGGCGAAGGCTTCGTTGGTCGGCGCGAAGACCGTGAATGGGCCAGTGCCGGAGAGGGTGTCGACGAGACCAGCGGCCTTGACCGCAGCCACGAGCGTGGTGTGGTCCTTGGAATTCATCGCGTTGTCGACGATCGTCTTCGTCGGATACATCGCGGCTCCGCCCACCATCGGATTGGCGAAGGCGGCGGTCGTCAGCACGGGCGCGGCACCCAGCATCGCGAACACCGCAACCGCGGCGCGCATTTTCGATTTCGTCATCGCTCTCGTCCTTTGGATTCTCGCAGCGAAAGATCGCTACGATAAAGATACGCAGAACTCTGTGATCCGGATGTCGCCATCAGAAATAAAAATGCTAAGATCAGCAGATTATTATAAGGAGCTTCGTGGTAGGGAAGGACTCAGGATTTTCGAACGTAATCGCGTTTTGGATTTCCGCAGTCGAAATTCCGAGCGACATCGGGCATCGTAACCCTAGAAGCGCAACGAGGTTGGACAATTTCGCAATCGCGCCGTCGAGTTCGATCCATTCGACGATGTCGCCATGCCGCAGGTTGACCGCGAACACGCCGCACCAGGGTTCGCCATCGTGCGTCCCGATCTCGCCCTGCAGCGCGAGTTCTTTGAAGCTGCCGTCGCGCGGCTTCGATGCGGTGACGATCGTGTGCCCGTTATGGATCGCGAGGCCTCGCAAGAATCCCGGGCAGAAGGCGATATCCTCGCGTCGACCGTCTCGGGATCAATGGCGATGACCTGTCCCCGGCCGGAATCTATCGCATAGAGCCTGCCGTCGACCACCCGCGAGCTGTGCGGCATGGAAAGCTCGTCGGTAACGATACGGCCGGTCGCCACTTCGATGATGCCGCCGCCATGCTCGCGTCGCGCGCGCCATCCGCTCAGCACGTCGGTCTGGCTGACCGCCGTGACATAGGCGGGCGCGCCGTCTGCCATGAGACCGTTCAGGTGGCAGCGGTCCTCGCCGGTAAGTTTGGAGATGAAGTCCGGTCGCCACAGCGGACGGAAGCTGTGCACGGGATCGGTCGTCGCCAAGCAGCTATATTTGGTGTTGACGAAGACGGGCCGGCCGTCGGCGAGGATGCCGATCTCGTGGATATCGATGTCGCCGGTGGTATACGACTCTCGGGGCATGAAGCAGGCATCGAACGAGCCGTTGGCAAGCTCACCCTCGCGCAGCATGTCCTCCAGCTGCCAGAGCTGGAAGAGCGAGGCGACTCACAGCCGATTGCCGTCGCGACACAGTCCCATCGCCCGGCTGAAATTATGCTGGTTGAAATGAGATGCTCCCGTTGGGCAGCACGCCGACCAGGAAGAGCTGGCTGGTCTGGTAAGAGGTGAAGGCGAGGCTCGTCCGGTTGGCCTCGAGCCAGCCGGCAAGGCCGCGCGAGACGGTGATGCTGGTATCGCCCTGCATCGGGTTGGATCGGCCGGCCACTAGACGGCTCTCCCGTTCGGGAAAGCCGCCTTAGACGTTTGCACCCACATCGGCGATCAGAACTTGACGCGGATACCGGCGCGGCCGCCACCGCCCTTGTAGTCGCCATGCTTGGCATAGTCGCCAAAGCCCTCAACGAAGCCGGTCACGCCGGCCGCCGTGGTGACGTTGAAGCCGATCTTGCCCTCGCCATAATCGCCGATCTTCTGGTTGTTGTAGGCGAGCGACTGGCCGCCGCTGATGAAGTCCAGACCGTCTTTGCCCTTGAACTCGTGGACGTAATTGCCCTGGGCGTAGATCACTGCGATCGCGCCGCCGCCCATGTCCCTCTTGCTGCCGATACGGATGCCGGCCTTGCCGCGCAGGCCGTCGAGATCCTCGAAGTCGAGTGTCTGGCCGAGCGCGTGGATGTCCTTCAGGTTGGTCCGGACATAGGCGATGGTCGCGACCGGCTCGGCGTAGAGGCTGTCGCCGCCGAGGCGGAAGCCGACTTCGCCCTGCGCGCCGTAGCTCATGCCGTGGAACTTGTCGGTGTAGCCGGCGAGCGGGCTCTTGGAGTTGATCCAGAGATAGTCATATTTGCCGAGCACATTGGCGAAGAGGCTGCCCGACACGTAGCTTGCATACACTCCGAGATTGGCGGCCGAGTAGTTCACGCGATCAGCCGAATGGCGGAAGGTGAGGTCGGAATTCAGGTAGCCGCCGGTCACGCCGAAGACGAAATTGCCCGATCCCATGTCGCGCGATCCCAGATCCATCCCGAGCTGGGCGCCATAGGCATCCTGCTTGTAGGAGAGGTTGACGGTCCGGTTCTGCCCGAAGGCGGAGACGTTCTGCGAGCCGTTGCGCGTGACCGTCGAGCCGTAGATCTGGCCCCAGATGCGCCCGCCATCGCCGCCGCCGCCGGCGAATTTCGCGTCGCGCAGGTCGCTCATGTGCGACGACCAGGCCTCGGCCGACTTGTACCAGAGCTGCTGCGCGCCCTCGTTGATCTTGAGTGCGCGGAGGACCGCGTCGCCCGGCGTCGCGACCAGGCTGTAGGTGTTGGTGGCCGGATCGAAGGCGACGCCGTTGTGAATGAAGCCCTGGTTGATCGACGGGGAGGCGATCGTGAAGGCGGTCGGCGAGGAACCGGCGCCACCTGTGGCGAAGGCCGTACCCGAGTTGAGCACCGCGCCATGGGTGCCGACCTGGTTGACCAGTAGCGCGGTCGACCCGGTGATCGCGCCTGCCGCATGCAACTGGTCGGCGAGCGACGCTGTGCCGATGCCGTTGGAGGCGACGTCGATGCCGAGCATGCTGCTGCCCGAGCCCGTGAAGGTGCTCGACGTGTCGAGCACGTCACCGGCATGGCCGTTGCGCAGATCGACAAGACCGGAATTGTTGAAGGTTTCCAACCCGGTCAGGTGGATGGTGCCCGCTGTGGCCGAACCCGGAAACACCCGGAAGGTAGCCGAGTTGTTGAAAATATCCGTGCCGGCGCCGAAATCCTGATCGAACGCGACATTGTAGGTGCCGCTGTTGTTGACGACGTCGTTGCCGTCGGTGAAGCCGACGATGCCGGTGAACCTGCCGCCGTTGTTGAAGGTCAGCGCGCCGCCCGTCGCGTCGAGGATCGGCGCTGTGGCATCGCCCGTGATCGTGCCGCCATTGTCGACGATCGAACCGGCGACCGAGGTGAGTTCCGCTCCATGACCGGCGGCCGTGAGCGAGCCGCCTGCGCCAAGGGTCAGTTTCGCCGTCGTGCCGCCGAAGATCTGGATCGCGGCGGGGGTGCCGGTTGCCGAGATGGAACCGTTGGCGGTCACGCTCGCTGGGCCGGCGGCGCTGCTGGCGATGATGCCGATCGCGCCGTCGCCCGTGGTCGAAACGGTGTTGGCGGAGACGTTGGCGGCACCATTCTGTGCGAAGGCACCGATGCCGACCGAGTCGGTGCCGGTGGTTGTCACGGCACCCGTCGTCGTCACGGAGACCGCGCCATTATTGTCGGTGCCCGTCGCCCGCTCGCTGTTGGAATAAGCGAACACGCCGTAGGAGAAGTCGCCCGTCGTCGAGGCATTCGCGCCCGATACCGTGACGGCACCGCCGCCGTAGCTGCGGGCCATCACGCCGCCGCTGTTGAAGCCGCCGCCCGTGGACGAGACGGTGCCGAACGTCACATCGGCATTGCCTAGCGAGGTCTTGGCAGCGATGGCGGTCGAGTTGCCGCCGCTGACGTTGACGACATTCGCATTGATCGAGACGTTGCCGGTGCCGCCCTCGACATTGCCGTACACGCCATAATTGGCGATCCCGCCGCCGCCTGTCGCGGCGACCGTGCCGGTGGTCGTGATCACGACATTGCCGGCGCCGGTGCTGTAGCCGAACACGCCGTTCGCGTTCGCACCGCTGGTCGAGACGTTGTGAGCCGTCACCGCGACATCGCCGCCGTTTGAACGTGCCGTGATGCCGTTGGCGTAACCGCCCTGGGTCGACACGTCAGCGGCGGTGACGGCGACGTTGCCGGTGCCGCTCGTGGCCAGGATGGCGGTCGCGGCGGGCGAGAAGAAGAACGGGCCGCTTTGTGTACCGGCGGTCGAGACATTGCCGACATCGACGGTGACGTCGCCTTTGGGCGCCGATGCGACGACTCCGCGCGAAATCTGGCCGGTGGTCGAGATATCGCCCTGCGTGACGCTGACGGGACCTGAGGCGCTGGTCGCGAAGATCGCATCCGCATAGTTGCCGCTCGTCGAAACGGAGCCGGTGCCGCTGATCGCCACACCAGCGGTGCCGTTGGCGTAGATGCCCGTGCTGCCAGCGCCCGCCGTGCTGATCGTGCCGTTGTTGACGACGGTCGCCATGCCGTCGGTGGCGATCGCGGTGACCGCCGTCGCGTTGGTGTTCGAATAGGCGCGCGTGCCCTGGGTCGAGACATCGCCGCTGACGGTGACGGATGCATTCGCGCCCTTCGCGAAGATCGCCTCCGAATTGTTGCCGGTCGTCGAGACATTGTCGGCGACGACGGTGGCGTTGCCGGTGTTGGAGCCGGCGTAGATGCCGAGCGATGACGCCCCGGTCGTGGCCACGGCGCCGGTCGTGGTGACGCTGGCGTTGCCGGTGTCCGAGATGGCGTAGACCGCGCCGGAATCGACGGCGGCGGTGCTCGCATTGGTGCCGGACACCGTGACGTTGCCGGTTGCCTGCGCGATCACATCCTGGCTGAACGACTGCGTGGTGCTGAGCGAGCCGAAGGTCGCGTTGGCCGCGGTGCCGCCCTGGACGTCGAGCGCCGTCGAGTCGAAGCCCGTCGTATGGATATCGCCGACATTGGCGGTCGCGGTTCCATTCCGCGCCGAGATCGCGACACCATAAGCAGTCTGTCCGGCGGTGCTGACCGTGCCGGTCGAAGTGACGACCGCGGAGCCGGTTCCATAGGTTTGGGCGGTTACGCCGCTGGCGTTGTTGCCCGTGGTCGTGATCACGTCCGTATGGATCGCGATATCGCCATCGTTCGAGATGGCCTGCACGCCCGAGGCGAAGTCACCGGCGGTCGCCAGAGTTCCGCCCGTCACGTCGATTGCCCCCGCATCGCTGTTTGCGAAGATCGCCGAACTGTTCGGGAAGAAGCCAGGGCCGCCTCCACCGGTGCCGGTCGTGGTGATGTCGCCGACGTTGACCGTCACCGCGCCGGCGCCCGTAGTCGCGGCGTCGATGCCACGTGCGTTGAGACCGCTGGTCTGGATCATGCCAGTGCCGTCTACGATGACGCCCGATCCTCGCGCGAAGATGCCCTGTGCGCCCGGTGTGAAGGCCGTCCCCGAGCCGGTCGTCGTGATCGTGCCGTTGTTGGTGACGTGGGTCGCACCCGTGCCGTTCACACTGATCGTGTTGGTCGCGGCTACGTCGCTGTCGGTAGTGAGGTGCAGATCGTCGGCCGGGGTGTAGCTGATGCCGCCCGCGTAGGGATTGCCGATACCGGTGCAGGCGACCACGCCGTTGGTGGCAGCGGCGCCGCATTCATTCGCGGCGTAGACCGGGGTCGAAAATGCCGCGACGATCAGGAGGGATCCCAGGGCCGTGCCCGCCTTCAGCATCGAGGGCGAAGACGAGAACCGACGGGTAGCGATGCGATCAAAAGCCATGTGTACCTCCCAGCGACATCGGCTCCGCATTTTCAGGCGCAGATACCGTGGCGGTGGCGCACAGCTATTTCATTATCTAAATACTCAGAAGAACTATATTTTTTTGAAGGCGCGCATCTATTTTCATAAGTGCGCGTACAATCAATTTATTATTACGTTTCCGTACCTAATCTATTAACATAAGTTTGTTAATTGTAGGCAGTTTGGGGCGGTATTATTACTTGAATCCGCTGACTGGCTATCCCCACATTTGAAGCTTTGCTCCGGCACTCGAGGGACAGGCGCGAGCGTCACAAAATCGGCCAGTTCCAGACAAAATCGCGGCAACCGACCCGCCGACATCACTTCACGCGCGCCGACGGATCGACCAAACCAGGCCGGACACGCTTGTGATTAGTGCGGCGATGGCCGTCACCAAGGTGGGATCGACATGCATCGAACGACTCCTTCGAATCGCGATCTAACCTATCTGGCACGCTGTAGGAAAGAACAAAAAAAGAACATATCGTGCGTACGGTGAGAGGGCTTTGGAAAGCTTGCTGTCGGGTGCGTCGGATCTTCGTCGGAACGACCCGGCGCTGCGCCGCCGACCTCGGCGCTTTCCCGCTTGGGCTACCTGCCCGGTTAGGCGATCGGCAGGCCCGGTATCAGTCGTCGCAGCTTGTTCCGGCAGGCTGGATCCCGCCTGAGCGCGGCGACGGCCTCTTGGGGATGGCAGTCGTCGCGCAGCGATCGGATGCTCGGCGGATGCGAACAGTGTCGGCGGATGAATTCGTCGATCCCGAGGTTGCGGGATGCCGACCCGCCTGCGCGCAGGCCTTCGACGCTCCAGTCGCTCACCGCGTCGTAGGGCACAAGCCGTGCGACCGCGGCCTGCTTCCCATAAGGGGCCGCCAGAACGCAGAAATAATAGGCGCAATTCCCGGCCAGGGCCGCGTGCTTCGCCGCGTTGATCGCGAAGAAGCGCTTCTGCGGCGCGCAGTCGAAGCTCTTGACGTCGATGCCGGTCAGGGCACCGGTCTCGATCGACGGCAACCGAAGATCCGCTCCCTCGACCTCGCCGCCGCCATCCGGATGGTAAAGATGGCCGGCCATGTCGTCGATCACGGGCTGGGGATAGAGGCGCGTGGCCCAGGCGAGAAGGAGCAGCTCCCCGAAGGCGCCCAATAGGTCGACCTGGCTGTTCGCCGTGCCGCGGTCGGCGATCGCGGCACGGCGTCCCTCGTTGCTGCGCGTCCTGGCGTCCCCCAGCATAGCGGCCCACGCCCAGTGGGTCGCGGTCGTCTCGACCAGGCGGTCAGTCCTGTCCTGCAATAGTCGAATGCCCGCCGGATCGATCCGATCGCCTTCCATCATGCTTGCCACCGTCCCGGCTTGGCCTGCCCCCATGTTCAGCTTGGGCCGCCCGCCGACCCAGCGCAATATCGTCGGATGATGGCATCGTTCGACTGCGTATGAGTGCGCTGCGGGCTCCTTGCATACGCGTCGGAGACGCGGAACCCAGCGTTCCGGGCGAGATCAGCATCGACGGGATGACCTTCCGCCCCGCGATCGACGATCTCCACCTGCCCGAGGCGGCGGAGCCGAGCTGACCTGAGCAAGGCCCGCTTGGGGGCGCCTGTCGTCAGGCGGCGCGCGTCGCGCGCTGCTGGGCGCCGCGGCCGAGCCCGGTGCCGGGATGGTCGGCATGGTCGTCGATCAGCGCGAGATAGGGACGAGAGACGGGGACGACTGGTTCGGGCTTCGGCCGGCGCTTGCGTGCGGGCGGCAGCAGCTTGGGCGATGCGTCGTAGGCCGGCCGATCGAGCAATTGCACGGCGATCTCGCGTGCGAGGACCTCCGCCAGCAGCGACGGCACGGCGTTGCCCGCGAGGCGCTGGACCTCGTTGCGGCTGACGGGGAAGGCGACATCGTCGGGGAATGTCTGGAGCCGTGCCAGCTCGCGCGACGAGAGCTTGCGGCTCGTCCAGTGAAACGGGCCGGTCGCGGAACCCGGCTGGGCCTGGATCGTCCAGGAGGGCCTGTCCTTGGCGAGCTTGAGCAGGAAGTTCCAATAGCGCGTGCGCCAGCCGAACAACGGCAGGCCGCCGCCGCGCCCGGTGTGCCACAGATAATTCTGCCCCTCGGGAATCGAGGGCAGCAAATCTGCCCACTTGCCGCCCATCGCGAGGTCGGGCTCGTTGGGGTTCGGCGGCAGGTCGCCGAGCGCGTCCCAAGTAGTGCGATAGTGCTGCTGTCCGGCCTCCAGCGCGTCGGACGGTCCGAAGCCCGCCTTGGGAAAGGCGAAGTCCCGGCCGTCGCGGCTGGCGACGACGATCACCCGCTCGCGCAGCTGGGGAACGCCGTAGCCCGCGGCGTTCAGCACCTGCCAGTGCGGCTGGTAGTTGAGCCCGGTGCGGCGGTTGATCGCCTCGATGCCCTTGAGGATCCGGTCGAGCCCCTCGTCCTTGCCGCGATAGGCGAGGCCATAGACATTCTCGAGCAGGAAGGCCTTGGGCTTCGCCTCCTCGAGGACCCTGAGATAGGCCGACAGCGTATCGGCGCGCTGGTCCTTGAGCCGCTTCGAATCGCCTGTCGCCCAATATCCCGACTTGGAGAAGGGTTGGCACGGCGGGCCGCCGATCAGCACGTCGGCCTCGCCCGGCGCGAGCCCGGCGGTCGCGAGCAGGTCGCCGGTCGTAACGGCGTGGATGTCGTCCTCGATCACCGGCCATGCCCGATTCGCGCGCAGCGTGTGGCAGCAGGCGCGATCGATCTCGAGCGCCACCGCGGTGTCGAAGCCAGCCGCCTCGAAGCCGAAATCAAGCCCGCCAACGCCGGTGAAAAGACTGATGACCTTCATTCGGTCGATTCTTCTACAAAAGCCGCTATCGTGCAAATCGCTTACCGGGTGGGATTGTATTGTCAATACAAGTCATGAGGGTTTTGCTGAAGGAGCAGATGGAGGCCTATCGGCGCCGCACCGGCGAGCCGATGACCTATGCCTTGTTGGCCGCGCGGACCGGCGTCTCGCGCGCCAGCCTCGAATCCCTTGCCACGCGACCGGGCTATAACGCCACCCTCGCCACCATCGAGCGGGTCTGCGTCGCGCTGGACTGCGCGCCGGGCGACCTGCTCGCGCTGGCGCCCGCGGCCCAGGCAGTGGCATGAGCCAGGGGAAGGGCGAGATCGATCATCGGCTTGCGCGCGGCATCTTGTTCGAGGAGGCCGCGAAGCGGCTGCCGGCTATGTCGACCAGAGCTGGGTGAAGCCGATCGAGGCGTTGTCGCAGGCCGCATTGGGCAAGAGCCTGACGCATATCGCCTTCCTAGGCACCGCCATCCTCGCCAAATGCACCTTGCCCTCGATCGACGTATTCGCGGTCAAGAAGGCGTCCGTGCCGCACGGTACCGCAGGAGGAGATGCGCTTCGCCGAGCCGATCGGTGCGGCCGAGCCCATCGCGCGTGCGATGGGCGAGCTGGTCGAAGCGCTGGCCGATACGCTGCGCGCACGCGGCCTCGGCGTGCGCGTCGTGCGGCTGGTCTGCGACCGTGTCGACCGCGAGGATCAGGTTGTCACCGTCGGCATGGCGCGGCACACGCGACGTGCGCCATGTGCTGCGGCTGCTCTCGATGAAGATCGAGGAAATCGATCCCGGCTACGGCATCGACACCATGCGGCTGATCGCCGTCCGGACCGAGCCGCTGGGTCCAATCTGCCTGGAAGGCGATCTCGGCGGCGGCGGATTGCGCCGCGCCGTGGACGATCTGGTCGACCAGATCGCGACGCGCCTGGGCGGTCAGGCGGCCTTCCGCCCTTCGGCGGTCGAAAGCGATGTTCCCGAGCGATCGGTCACCCGCATCGGGCCGCTGGCGACCGCGGTCGACTGGTCGCTGCCCTGGCCGCGGCCGATCCGGTTGCTCAGCCGCCCGGAGCGGATCGACGGCGTGATCGCGCTGCTGCCCGATCAGCCGCCCAGGCGCTTCGTCTGGCGCGGGATGACCCACGTCGTGGCGCGCGCCGACGGGCCGGAGCGGATCACCGGCGAATGGTGGAAGCGGACATCGGAGGCCTTCTCGGTGCGCGACTATTTCCGCGTCGAGAATGAGCAAGGCGAGCGCTTCTGGATCTTCCGCCGGGGCGACGGCGAGCATGACCAGACTGGAGACCTCTCTTGGTGGATCCACGGTCTGTTCGGCTAGGCGGACGGGCGGCGTCTGCGCCGGGAGGCCTTGTCGGCGAGTTCGATCCAGACGGGCGCATGGTCGCTGCTTTTCTCCCAGCCGCGGACCATGCGATCGACGTTCGCCGCGGTGAGTTTCGGGGCGAGGCTCGGCGAAAGCAGGAGGTGGTCGATCCGCAGACCTGCGTCGCGGGCGAAGGCGTTCCGAAAATAGTCCCAGAAGGTGTAGATGGTCTCGTCCGGATGCAAAGCGCGCAGCGCGTCGGTCCAGCCCTGGGCGAGGAGGCGGGCAAAAGCATCGCGCACCTCCGGGGCGAACAGGGCGTCGTCCAGCCAGCGCTCCGGTTTGTAGACGTCGCGTTCCGTCGGCATGACGTTGAAGTCGCCGGCGATGACGACCGGCATGTCGGTCGCGGTCAGGTCGGCGGCGTGCGCAATCAAGCGCTCGAACCAGCGGAGCTTGTAGTCGAACTTCGGTCCCGGCCGCGGATTGCCGTTGGGAAGATAGAGGCCGGCGACGAGGACGCCATTCACCGCCGCCTCGATGTAGCGGCTGTGGACGTCATCGGGATCGCCAGGCAGTCCGCGACGGGTTTCGACGGGCGTGCCGACCCGGCTCAGGATCGCGACGCCGTTCCAGCTCTTCTGGCCATGCCAGATCGCTTCGTATCCGGCGTGCCCGATGGCCTCCTCGGGGAATTTCGCGTCCGGCGCCTTCAATTCCTGCAGGCAGACGACGTCCGGTTGGGTTTCGGCGAGCCAGCGCAGCAGCACGGGCAGCCGGCCATTCACGCCGTTCACATTGTAGGTGGCGATCCTCACAGCCGCTCGACCGTGGCCATGTCTTCCTCGCCATCGAACCAGCGGTCGAGCGCCCGGCAAAAGAAGCTATCCTCGTCCTTGTCGGCATGAGCGAAGAGCGTCAGCGAGGAGCGCAGCTTCATCGCGTCGACGGGGCCGAAGACGCGCTCGGGATCGGGATCGGACACATCGTCGAGCGCCTTCGTGATGGCGCGCAGCCGTTCGCCGAGGACGGGGTGGGCCAGATAGGCTTCGGCCTCAGCCTTGTTCGCGATTGCGTAGCGTTGCGCCATCGAGCTGTAGCCGAGGCCGGCGATCTGCGGGAAGATGTACCACATCCAGTGGCTGCGCTTGGAGCCGTCGCGAACCTCCCGGAGCGCGCGCTCGTAGCTGTCCGCCTGGGCGCGCACAAAGCGATCGAGATCGTGAATGTCGGTCATGGAGGCGAAAACGCGCCAGTCGCGAAATGGATGATGCCGCCGAGGCTTCGATGCTCACCGACCACAAGCCCTTCCCAGCGATCGTGGCATGCGGCAAGACGATAGAATGGACTGGGCAGGCCCTAGGATCGGACGCGCGGACGTATGACGACCGCGCTCCACATCGTGGCGGCGCTCGCCATCGCGGCCATTGTCGTGCCGCTGCTTCTGCTCCTCCTCTACACGCTCGCCGACGCGCTCAAGCTGTCCTTCGCCAGCCGGATCCTCGAAGTCGCCTATCGCGCGCTGATGTTCGAATTCGCCATCGGCACGATCGTCAACGTGGTGGGTGGACTGGCGATCATCGCGCTGGGTGTCTGGGGCGGCTTCGCGGCCCCGAAAATCCTCTACAGGATGCTCGCGCTGGTCATCGTGCCTTATGGCGCGTGGCGGGTGTGGCGCGGCGTCGCCATCTGGCTGCCAGCAGCGCCCAAGCCCCAGCCGCCGGATCAAGGCGGCGGCAAGGGCAGGGCGCCGGTAGCGCGACCCCTTGTTCCCAATTCGTTCTGTCGGCGCTATGGTGGCGCGATGGCGAGCCCCGACGAGCGGAAGATCATCCATGTCGACATGGACGCCTTCTTCGCGTCGGTCGAACAGCGCGACAACCCGGCGCTCCGCGGCAGGCCGGTCGCGGTCGGATATGCCGCAGCACGTGGTGTCGTCGCGGCCGCGAGCTACGAGGCGCGCACGTTCGGCGTCCGGTCCGCGCTCCCTTCGGTCACGGCGCTCAGACGCTGCCCCGATCTGGTCTTCGTTGCGCCCCGTTTCGAGGTCTACAAGGCGGTGTCCCGCCAGATCCATGAGATCTTCGCCGACTATACCGACCTCGTCCAGCCGCTCTCGCTCGACGAGGCCTATCTCGACGTGACCGCCAACCGGCGGGGCCTGCCAACGGCCTGGGCGACCGCGAAGGAGATCCGCGCGCGCATTCTTGCCGAGACCGGGCTCACTGCCTCGGCGGGAATCTCCTACAACAAGTTCCTCGCCAAGCTTGCCTCCGACCAGCGCAAGCCGAATGGGCAGTTCGCGGTCACGCCCGACATGGGCGCCGCCTGGGTCGCGACCTTGACCGTGTCGCGCTTCCATGGTGTCGGACCGGTGACCGCGACCAAGATGAAGCGGCTCGGCATCGAGACGGGGGGCGACCTGCGAGGATGCTCACTCGATGTCCTTCAGCAGCATTTCGGAAGCTCGGCCGAATGGTATCACGGCATCGCGCGCGGCATCGATCACCGACCGGTCAATCCCCATCGCGAGCGCAAGTCGTCGGGCTCGGAGACGACCTTCGATCGGGATCTGCTGGACGATGGCGAGATCGAAGCGGGGGTGCTGGGACAGGCCAACGAGGTCTGGGCCTGGTGCGAGCGCGTCCAGGCCTTCGGGCGGACGATCACAGTGAAGGTCAAATATGGCGACTTCCAGATCATCACGCGCAGCCGGACGCACAGCGCGCCGGTCACCACCCAGGCCCTGCTGAGACACGCGAGCCGAGCGCTGATCCGGTCGGTGTTGCCGACCGCCAAGGGTATTCGCCTGCTTGGCGTGACCGTCTCTACCTTCGACCGGCCCGCGCAGGACGAGGCGCTGCTGCCGTTGTTCGGCGAGGTCGCCAGCATAGTGTGAGGGGTTGGATCGTTCGTGCTTCGTTCTATATGGGTCGCATGGACCTGAATCGATCATCGATGCTGGAGGCGGATCGCGCCTCGGCGCTGGCACGCTGGCGGGCTGAGAATGAAACCGGCTGGCTCACCGATCGCGCATTGCGCGAGGCGGCCGCCTTGGCGCCGATCGCCGTGAGCAATGGCGGGCTGGCCTTCGGCGATGACTTTGGTGAGTTCGCCCGGTTCCTCGATGACATGCCCTTCTAGGCATTCGGCCATGCTCGACCTGTTCGATGCGCCGATCCTGCCAGGACTCGCGGCACGGTCCGGGCTTGTCGATGGGACGCAAGAGCGCCTCCTCATCGAGGCGATCGACGCGACCGATCTCACGCCCTTCCGCTTCCAGGGATGGACCGGCAAGCGCCTCACGACCTCCTTCGGATACAACTATGATTTCGAGACGCAGCGGCTGGCGCGCGCAGCGCCGATCCCGGACTGGCTGCTGGATGTGCGCGCGAAGATGGCGGCATTCGCAGGGATCGAGCCGGACCTCCTCATCCAGGCGCTGCTGATCCGCTACGATCCGGGCGCCGGTATCGGCTGGCATCGCGATCGCCCGATCTACGAACATGTGGTCGGCCTGTCGCTGGGCGCGCCCGCCACCATGCGCTTCAGGCGCCGGCGGCGCGATGGCGGCTTCGAGAGGCGATCCGCCCCGCTCGAGCCGCGTTCGGCCTATCATATGGCGGGTGAGGCCCGGCATGAATGGGAGCACAGTATCGCCGAGATGGCGGATGCGCGCTGGTCGATCACCTTTCGAAGTGCATCCGAACGCGGACGCGCGGCACTGGCCATAGCCTGATCGCGAGCGGCGCCACTCCCGTGTCGGATCGCCGACGCATCCATCATCATCGAGGATTGCCGGCCTTGAGGCGCCTGGCGTTCGACTGGTTACGATCGGTCGGAGAAACGGACTGAAAGCCTCGCTCAGGAAAAGATGGCCGACGCCGGTGCTTGCGGGCAGGATCGTGCCGGTGCCCATGAGTGCCTATGGGCCGTCGCAAATAAAGGAGCGTCGATGCAGGCGGGGCCGGTTTTCTGCGAGGTGCGCTATCGTCTGGATCCGGACCGGCTAGCGGAATTCGAGGACTATGGGCGTGCCTGGATCCGGCTGATCGAGCGGTTCGGCGGGGTCCATCATGGCGTCTTCATGCCGCGGTCCGCGCCCGCCGACACGACCATCAGCTTTCCCGGGAAAGGAAGCCAGGGCGCCGACGATGTGGCCGTCGCCCTTTACGGCTTTCCGGACGAGGCGGCCTATCAGCGCTATCGCGACGAGATTCCGCGCGATCCCGAAGGTGCCGCCGTCATCGCGCGCTTCGCCGATCCACCCTTCCGGAGCTACGAGAGGAGTTTCCTCCAACCTGTTGATCGAACCTGATTTCGATGCTTCCAGTTCGCGGAATAAAGTGTCCGCGCAGCAGTGCTGTGTGGTATGGTTGTCACCAGAGCCGACGCACATGATCGTGCCGCGATCGGCCGCTGGAGAGGTGCCATGTATGTCCAATATTCATTCGTCGAGGGCCGCCATCTTCCGCAGATGAAGCGGCCGCCCTTCTTCTCACGCGAGCGCCTGGTCGTATGCGGCGGTATCGCGGCAATGGTCGGGACGACGCTCGTCTACCTGCTGGCCTGATCGGGGCGTAAAGACCGGTTTCACGGGCTGTCGAGGGTCGCGGGCCGATGTCGGTCCGCGGCTCAGCGATCCGAGCACCAGAGCGCCTGCTTCACCAGATGGGGCTTGGGGCAGGGGCTGGCGGGCATCGGCAGCCTCGATCCCGGATGCCAGACCCCGAGCCGTTGCTGGAGGTTGGGCATCTCGGAATCGATCACGGCAAGAGGATTGCCGTCGCCGTAGAGGGTGGCGCTGCGATAGCGGAGCGCCTGCATGTAGCGATGGCCGGCGCCGATCTTTTCGACCGTGATCCAGAAGCTGAACGGGGCATCGCGCGTCGGTTCGGCCGAGATGAACGCCCCGCGCAAGGGGCCTGCCTCTACGTAGCGTATCTCCTGGTTGTTGTTGCGCCCGGTCTGCTTTTCATAAACCGGGACGAAGGCGTTGCGCGTGCGATCATAGCCAAGCGCGATCGTCGCCATCCGCTGGTCACCGTCGCCGCTGTGCAGGCTTGCCGCCTGGACCAGCAGGAGCGGCAGGTCGGGCCTTGGCCGCACGATCCGCGCGTCGTTCAGGAAATGCGCCTGCGAGAACAGGTCGTCCTTGTCGGGACCGGCGAGCAGCCGGTCGAAGACCGGGGCGCAGGTGTGTCCGGCGTCCGGGCTGATGCACAACCGGATCGGACCGGGGGCCTTATCGGTCGGATCGCCCAGCGGATCGGGGATTTGCGCGCCTTGCGTCGCCGTGAAGCGCCAGCCGGGCTTGGCGCCGAACGGCCCGGCGAGGTCGATTGAGGTAAGAGTGGATCCCGGTGTCGGGGCTGCTCCGGTGAGCAGGACGGCAAGGAGGGCGAAAAGGCGGAACGGCTTCATGGGCGATGGTGCTCCCGTGATCCTGGTGACGATCGCGTGGGTGGCGGGCCGGAGAGACGCCTCCTTATCGGATTTGCGCCACCTGCAGACTGTGCGCGGGTAGCGGCTTCAGCATCTGGGCGGCGGGGCTTGCGGGATCGAGCCAGCGCGCCCAGTCGTCGCGGCCGAGCACGACGATCTGCCGGTCATGATAGGGCGCGATATCGGGGCCGGGCTCGGCGGTGAGCATCGTGAAGCATTCTCCGAGTTCGGGAACGGTCCGGGTGATGCCCGCAATCATGAAGACGCGATGGTCCTGCATCGTGAACAGCCATTTATGCTTGAGCCTGGCCTTGGGCACCTGCTCGGTGAACTCGTAGAATCCATCGGTCGGGATGAGCACGCGATTGTCGCCGAAGTGCCGCCCTTTCGACCTGAAGTTGAAGACCGGCTTGCCGGTCGGGGCGGGCCATGACCAGCGGCGCATGACGAGCTCGGCGGTGCCGGCATTCGCACCGCGCCGAATGACCGGCGCCGCCTCGGTCATGCGGATATCCTCACGCGGCGCGGTGTTGGGAATGCCCTCGGGATAGGTGAGCCGGATGCGGATGCCCTCGAAGTCGCGCGCGATCGTGTCGAGATCGACCTGGAGCCGGTAGCCGTTGCACATGTCCCTGGACGGTCCTCCGCCGGACTCGCGCCCGGTTCATGTTCCTGATATGTTCACATCGAGTCGCGACCGATCCGCTGGATCGGGAGTTCGAGAAGGAGGGCAAGGTGAACCAGATGACACGCGTTGCCAACCGCACTGCGCCCGCGCCTTATGCGGGCGAGCCGGGTGCGGTGATCCGGCGCCAGGGCAGCGAGCTTGAGATGGTCAACCTGAACTGGGGCCTGCGACCGAGCGACGGAGCGGGCCGGCCCTTCACGACCGTGCGCGCCGAGGGGCGCACCTTCCCCTCGCACCGCTGCCTGCTGCCGGCGAGCGAATTCACCCTCGAGCACAAGAGGGACCGGTGGCGCTTCACGCTGGCGGATCGCGACCATTTCTATTTCGCCGGCATCTGGCGTCCGGCGTCGCGCGACTGGCCGGAAAGCTACGCGATCCTCACGACCGAGGCCAATGAGGAGGTCGCGCCATTCCGCGAGCGCCAGATGGCTGCCATCCTGCGCCGCGATCGCTATGCCTGGCTCAATCACGACGTGCCGGAGGCGGACCTGCTGCGGCCGCTGCCGGCGCGTACGTTTCAGGCGGAGGCCGAGGGCGCTCCGCGCTCGCTGCTGTGACCCGCGACCAGGAGCTGTTCGGCGCGGCCCTCATGCTGGCGCGCCGCCACGGCCGCGATGCCGGGTTCGTCGCGGCCGCGCGGATCGAGGAGCTGCTGCGGGCGGGCGAGGACGACGGCGTGGCGATGTGGGAGGAGATCGCCGAGCGCATCCCCCTCGCCCTGGAGCGCGTCGCCGCCAATCCGTGCTGATGTCAGGGCTTCGGCCGCCATGCGGCGAACGGCCTGACATGGCCCGGCGGGTCGCGGTAGAGGCGAGGTGGCCCCGCGCGCACCAGCGCTTCGGCGTCGGGATCGTTGCTGGGATTGAGCTCCCAATCCTCCTGGCGCTCGTTGTCGAAGACGAACCCGGCGCGCTCATCCAGGCGGAAGGTGATGTAGTCCGTCCAGTGCTGGCCGCAGGCGACGCCATTCTCCACCGTGAAATAGCGTCCCTTGGTGGCGATGGTCCCGCCGCCGTCCAGGAAGGGATCACACTGACCCTCGTCGGCCTTCATGACGACATGGTCGTTGCGACCGACGGGCACGAACCCGCTGCTTCTGCGCTCGAAGATGATGAGCGGGCGGGCGGGCGCATGGCGCGACGTTGCCAGGGCCTCCTCATCCTTGCGTCCGAGCGCGACGATCTCGAAGCTGCGCGCAGGCTCTCCCACGGTGAGGGTTGCGCTGCCGATGATCCCATATCCGGGCGGCAATTGGCGCGCGACGTCCGTCGGCACCGTGGCCGCGGCCGCAGTGGCCATGCAGACGGCTGCCCCGATGGCGAGCATGGTCTTCACGTTAGCGCTCTCCCTGCCTCTTTGCATCGTTCATCGTCGTGAGCGGGGGCTATGTCGAGCTTCAGGTCGCGACGCACTTCTCGTTCCTGCGCGGTGTCTCGTCCTGCGAGGAATTATTCTCCACCGCCGCCCTGCTGGGCCTGCCTGCACTTGGCATCGCCGACCGCAATTCGGTCGCCGGCATGGTGCGCGCCTGGGAGGCGTCCAAGGCGACGGGCGTCCGGCTGATCCCCGGTTGCCGGCTCGTGCTCGACGATAAGGCCGAGATCCTCGTCTACCCGCGCGACGCCGCGGCCTGGAGCAGGCTCGTCCGGCTCCTGTCGATCGGCAAGGCGCGCGCCGGCAAGGGGGCGTGCACGCTGGGCTGGGAGGACGTTGCGACCTGGTGCGAGGGGCTCGTCGGCGTGCTGACGCCCGACATGCCCGACCCGCTGAATGCCGTGCGGCTCGACCGGATGCGCGATTGCTTTGGGGACCACGCTTATATGGCACTGACGCTGCGCCGCCGTGCCGATGACCGCCTGCGGATCCATGAGTTCGATGCGCAGGCCTGCGCCGCCGGCGTGCGCGGCGTCGTGACGGGGGATATCCTCTACCATGCGCGCGATCGCCAGCTGCTCCAGGATGTCGTGACCGCGATCCGCGAGGAGACGGTGATCGACCGGCTGGGCTTCCGGCGCGAGCGGTTCGCCGACCGGCATCTGCGCTCGGGCGCCGAGATGGCGCGGCTGTTGCGCGACTATCCCGACGCGCTGGCCGCGAGCGCCGACATCGCCGAGGCCTGCCGGTTCGATCTCGGCCAGCTTTCCTATCAATATCCGACCGAGGCCCCGCCTGGCGAGACGCCCCAGGCCTATCTGGAGCGGCTGACCGGCGAGGCCGTACGCCGGATGTTCCCGGATGGCGTGCCGCAGGCTTATTCCGGGCAGATCGCCCACGAACTGCGGCTCATCGACCAATTGGCCTATGCGCCCTATTTCCTCACCGTCCACTCGATCGTGTCGGAAGCGCGCCGTCGCGATATCCTCTGCCAGGGGCGGGGCTCGGCGGCGAACAGCTGCGTCTGCTACGTGCTCGGCATCACCTCGATCGATCCGATCAAGCACGAATTGCTGTTCGAGCACTTCGTCTCAGGCGAGCGTCGCGAGCCACCCGACATCGACGTCGACTTCGAACATGGGCGGCGCGAGGAGATCATCCAGTGGATCTACGAGACCTATGGCCGCGACCGGTCCGCGCTCACCGCCGTGGTCACGCGCTATCGCGCGCGCGGCGCGGTCCGCGAGGTCGGCAAGGCGCTGGGACTGCCCGAGGATATGACCGCTTCGCTCTCGGGCCTGGTCTGGGGCTGGTCGGAGGAGGGGGTGGGCGAAAAGGAAGTCCGCCAGCTCAATCTCGACATGCGCGACCAACGCCTTGCGCTGACCCTAGATCTCGCCCGACAGCTGATCGGCACGCCGCGGCACCTTTCGCAGCATCCGGGCGGCTTCGTGCTGACCAGCGACCGGCTCGGTCATCTCGTGCCGATCGAACCCGCCGCCATGGCCGACCGCCAGGTCATCGAATGGGACAAGGACGATATCGACTGCCTGAAATTCATGAAGGTGGACGTACTGGGGCTCGGCATGCTGACCGCCATGAAAGGATCGTTCGACCTGCTCGAGCGGCATAAGGGCATCGCCATGGGCATGGCGTCGCCGGTGCTGCAGGAGGACGACCCTGAGACCTTCGCCATGATCCAGCGCGCGGACACGCTCGGTGTCTTCCAGATCGAGAGCCGCGCGCAGATGTCGATGCTGCCGCGTATGAAGCCGAAGGAATTCTACGATCTCGTCATCGAGGTCGCGATCGTGCGCCCAGGTCCGATCCAGGGCGACATGGTCCATCCCTATCTGCGCAGGCGTGAGGGCAAGGAGACGCCCGAATATCCCAAGGAGGAGCTGCGTGCCGTCCTCCAGAAGACATTGGGCGTGCCGCTTTTCCAGGAGCAGGCAATGAAGGTGGCCATTGTCGGCGCCGGTTTCACGCCGGCCGAAGCCGATGCGCTGCGGCGCGCGATGGCGACCTTCAAGTTTACCGGCGGGGTCAGCCATTTCTACGAGAAGCTGGTGGAGGGCATGGTGTCGCGCGGCTATCCGCGGGATTTCGCGGAGCGCACCTTCAAGCAAATCGAGGGGTTTGGCAGCTACGGCTTCCCCGAGAGCCACGCGGCGAGCTTCGCCAAGATCGCCTATGCCTCGTCCTGGATGAAGTGCCATCACCCCGATATCTGTGGATAGGCGTCGAAGCGTGACCCCTTCCGCTCACCGCCTAAGCTTTGGAGTATGCAGCGAATTTTAGCAAAGGGTGGGGTCCCGATCGGCGCCGATCAGACCCTTTCACAGTTTGCAACGCTATGTGTTTTCAATGGCTTGCTCAATAATAACAGGGGTCCTTCTTCAACGCCGATCCACAGGTTGGAGGCTGGACCGAACTGTTCTTCCGCCGAAAGAAGCTCGGCCTGAGCGCGGCAGCCTCGGGCGCTATGGCGGCGACGGGCGCAGCCTATGTTGCGGCAGCGTCGCGTGTCGATCGTCCGGCGGCCGCAGTCGGCACGCCATTCGTCGCTTGGCTCGGGTTCGCTACCCTTTTGGCGGGGCAATTGTGGAAGCGGAATGATGGGCCGCCAACGACATAACCGATAGCGTCGCTATGACCGTCAGTTCGGTGTCGGCCGGAGCGGCGAGCGCTCCGGCCCTTCACCTTAGCTGTGGCCGTGCAGAGCTTGTTTGAGATCGCGGATCTCATCGTGCCCGGCCTTCACAACCATATAAGCCTCTTCGATATCGGCCAGCGTTGAGCCGCTGACCTCCCGGTCGCGCAGGGCGTCCTCGAACTTGTGCTTGATATGATCCTCGCCGGCCTCGACCTGGTCGACGATTGTCGTGTCATCGCTCGACATGCTGTTGCGGAGATTGAGGAACATGCGGTGGGCTTTCGCGAGAACCGTGCCGTCATCTTCCGCAGCTCCGCCAAGCGCGCTTACCTTGCCCTGCAGCTGCACCGTCAGTTGCTGGCGCTCGGCGCCGCGACGCCGAAAAATGTCGGCGAAGCGCGAGCCGTCGGCTTCCTTTGCGGCCTGGCTGTAGCCATCGGCGCTGTCGATGACGGTCTCGATCAGCGAGTTGAGGGTCTTGATATCGTGCTCGTTGCTCATCGTACTTCCTATTCAGATTGAGTGATCACAAAACCCCGATCACCAGGCGAGGCATCGTCATAAGCCGTCGAATGCGACACGGTCGGCATTGCGGCACGACCAGGTCATTTGAAGCGACGGTGACAGATTTGCGGCTCAAGCGGCCTCGACAGTATCCGCGTCCAAACCTTTGAGGACGACCGCGAGTTCCTCGCCGCGATCCGCGTCCGCGAGGTCTACCGAGATGAGGATCGCGCCGCCGAGCGCCGGGTCACCGCCAGGCTCCGTGCCAGGATGTCCGCTCTCGACATCTGCCCCATCGGCCTCCTCGCCGCTGCTGGGCTCAGATCCTTCTGCGACCACAAAGACGTCGGTTCGCTCGATCCTTTGGTCTTGAACCAGATGCTCGACCGCCAAATCAGCAAGACGCCGCGTGCGAAAGCGCGCCGTCAGCGTCACACCCGGTTGAGGCGCGGCACGTTCCTCCTGGATTCGGCGTTCCGCGTCCTCGTCGAAGCCCGAAGATTGCGCCGGCTCACCGCTTCCGGGACGGGTTTGTGACGGCGCATCTGATGTCGGAAAACTCTCATCCAGCTCGACGTCAAGCTTGGCATCCTCATGATGGGCGTCTTCCTTCAAGCTCGGATGACTCTCGGCATCGATTGCTTCACGTATTTCCGGGATCTTCTTTTCGTCAGCCACGCAACTGCTCCTTATGAAAACCTTCCAACGCTCTCGCTTGAGGATCGGGTCAACGGTTCAGCGCACGCTACTCATCGCCAAGCGCGGCGATCATTCCGTCGCGATGGAGATCGTGATGCTCACCTCCTTCGAGCGACCGCCACGGCTTCAAATAAGGTCGTCGATAGAACCGGGAGAGAGTGGCCCATTCGGTCGCCTCTCTCCCGGCTTCGGATAGGGACGCGAGATCCGCGCTCGGTTCCAGGCCTTCACTTCGGCGTGGTAGTGGTTGTCTTGGTCTCCGTGTGGACCAGCGTGCCATGCGGCGTCTTAACGATCGTCCGATGTCGATAGTTCGTGACCTGCTTGTGCGCCTTGCCATCATTGTGCGTGACGGTCTGAACGTGGGCCGCACGATGGTCGACGACAGCCGGCGGGTCCTGAGCAATCGCCGAGCCTGCACCGAGCGCGGCCAGCATCATGAGCGATAGTGCTTTCAAAATTTTTCTCATTGCCGGAAGGCCGGCGCGAGACAGCGCGTAAGCTCCCAACTTGGTCGCGATGAAGCGGCCTTTGGCGTGTTCAATGGACATCGAACTCGACCGACCAACCCGGTTCTGCCGGTGCCCGAATGGGCGAGCCCCGATTTGTTGTGTCATGCTTGGGCCTTAGGAGATGCCGGAGGCGTTCGATGGCCATGGTCCAGGATGCAGCCCGAGCATGATAAATCGTGCCCAGATGAATCGGCCCTATGGGCCGATCGACCCGCAGGGCCGGACGGCAGACCGGTTCTGGAGAATCCCGGCGTCGGGCTGGTGGGCCATCATCAGGCGGACGTGGAACGAGCAGAGCGAAGACAATCTGAGCCAGCTTGCGGCGGCGGTCGCCTTCTACAGCTTCCTGGCCTTCGTGCCTCTGCTCGCAGCAGTCGTCCTTCTCTACGGCCTCTTTGCCGACCCGGGCTCTGTCGCCAGGCATATCCACACGCTGATGGAGATCCTGCCCGCCGGCGCGGCGAAGATCGTCGCGGACCAGCTCGCTGCGCTGACCGAAACGCCTGTTAGCCGGACGACGGTGGGCCTGATCCTCGCGATTGTTCTGGCCCTCTACGGCGCCATGCGGGGTGCGACCTCGCTGATCAGCGCATTGAACATCGTCTATGGCGAGCACGAGAAACGCAGCTTTGCCCGAACGACCGGACTGTCCTTCGCCTTCACGCTGGGCGCCGTCGTCGTCGCGATCATCGCTTCGGTGGCGATTGGCGCGCTCGGCTTCGTCGGCGGCCTGATCCAGCTTCCGAAGGTCGTAGGCTCGATCGTCACGGTCGGTCTCTGGATAGCGACGGCGTTCTTGGCCAGCGGCCTCGTTGCCATACTCTATCGATACGGCCCGGATCGCGAGAATGCTCGCTGGACGTGGCTCGCTCCCGGATCGATCTTTGCGAGCCTGGGCGCGCTTCTCGCCACCTTCCTCTTCGGCCTCTACGTCAGCCATTTCGGCGCCTACAACGCCACATATGGCGCGCTTGGAGCGGTCGTTTCATTCCTGATGTGGCTCTACGTCACGGCGTTTGTCGTGCTGTTGGGAGCAGAGTTGAATGCCGAGCTCGAGCACCAGACGAGCCGCGACACGACGACCGGGCCATCCGCTGCGGAAGGACAGCGTGGCGCTGCGATGGCTGACAGCACCGCCGGAATGCCACGCATGCCAGCGAGCGCCGAGACGACGCCGCTCATCGATGTGGCCCGATCCTCCGGCGGCACCCTGCGTCCGATCGCTGCCGGAATTCTTGCGGCCCAGATCACGCGGAGGCTCAGCGGCAGGCCGGTAGGCGCTCTTCCTCTGAGCCTCTTCTCCGCGGGCGCGGCGATGCTATTGCGCCGCGACGGTGCGAAGAAAGCGATCGCTTGCCTCGGTATCGCCGCGTTTCTCCTCTGGAAGACACGGGATCCACAATCGGTCGACCACGACCGGGCAGACGAGGTCCGTCGCGCCGACTAGGCGAGACGCTTTTGGGCTCTCATCCGGCGAGTGCTTTATTCCCCGCACTGATGCAATTGAGCGGCGCGGCAGGGATCGAGCGGCCCCTGTCCCCGCGGGTCTTCAGGCCCTTCAGGAACTGGCCGAGTTTTCCTGCTGCCTTGTCGCCCGGCGTCCCCGCGGCCTTCGGACTTCTCGTTTCGACATGAGCGGAGGCCAGGGTGCCGCCGAGGCGAAGCGGCGCGGTCGATTGAAGTAGGCCTGGGTGATCCGAGCGTCCGGTGAATGACAGGTCAATACGCTCGTCGGAGAGCCGGACCAATCCGGTTCCATCGACGCGCGACGTGTCCGTTGTGAAGGCAAGGAGGGACGGCGTCACGGTGCCACCGCGAACCGAGAAATCACCGATCAGGCAGCGCATCGGCACGGGCCCCTTCGGCTTGCCGATCGCGGCGGCGATGGTCTTGATCGCGTCCCCACTTGCGTAAAGGGCGACGTCCTTGCGGACATTGCCGCTACGGGCGACAAATCCGATATGGCCGTCGGCGCGGGCCATCGCCTCGTCGAAATAGCCGCCCCGTCCAACGACATCGATCCTTCCGTCGATCGGAGCTTGGATAGCGTCCGTGGGACCGACGAGGTCGGCGATATGTGAGTCGGTCATCCTGAGGTTCACGGCCAGTTTGTGCCGATCGTCGCGATCGTCGAGTATCATAGTGCCCGTGATCCGACCGTGGGTGAGACCAACATTGAGCGGGGCGACTCTGAGCCGCCGGTGGTCCAAGACAAGCGTCGCGTCGAGCGTGCGAAATGGCGAGCGTTTGTTGCCGAGCAGCCGGTGAACCCGCGCGTGGAGCGTCCCGTCGAGGCTGGCGATCCGATCGAGCAGGATCCGGGTGTGGGGAAGGATACGCGCGCCAAGCTTGGCGCTGCGCGCCTTCGCCTCCGCATGTTGCTCGTTAGACGCAAGGTCGTCGAAGTCGAGCTGGTCGGCAACGACCTGCGCGACGAGGCGCGTACGACCCCGGATCAGCTTGACGGTGCCGCTGGCGGAGAGGCGCGAACGGCCGATCGAGCCCGACAGGGTCCGGATGGTCCAGTCGGGCGCGTCATGACGGATATCGGCTGTGAGCCGGAATGGCTGGGTGTCGAACAGCCCGGCCTGGATGATATCATCGAGGTAGGTGAGATTGCGGCCCGACGCCGTGATCCGCGCATCGTAATGTTCGAGGTCGAGCGGATGATCCAGATGGCCGAGGGCTTCCAAAGACAGAATCGAGGAGTGGATCGACAAGGCGACCGGATAGGGTCTGCCCGCCGACGTCTCGACGATCGGGGGGGCGTGCACCGCGACGCGGACCGGCTGGCTTCGGTGGATGCCGGAGCCGGCGATGGACAAACCGTGCTGCGGATCGACCGCAAGCGAGGCGACGAGCAGCACCTGCCTCTCGTCGTTGCGCAGCTCGATCCTGCTGTTACGGATCGTGACGAAACGGAGCGCCGGACTCGTCAGGCTCTGATGCCGACGTTTTGGATCCAGCCAGTTCTCGCGTCCATCGGCATAGCGATGAAGCCGCAGCACCAGTCCGTCGGCGATGATGCTCGTCGGCTCAAAGCGTCCGGCTAGCAGCGGAAGGACGCGGAAGCGGACGCGGAGATGGGCGATCCGGCCGAAGTCGTCGCGACCGGCCCATGTCGGCTGGGCGATCCGGACATCGCGTAGGTCGACTATTGGGGAGAAAGAGAAGAAATCGATCCTGTGAGCGGATCCGATGGTGACCTTGCGGCCGATCAGGGCCGACAACGGCGATGCTGCACGATCGGCGAACATGCCCCAGGGAAATGCCGCGAGCAGAAGCATGAGGATCGCGGTCGCACCGACGGCGACCAGGCCGGCTATTTTCCACCGGCCGGATGTCGCGGCCGAGCCGCTCTTAAGAGACATCCTGATCCAACGCGCTGGGCGGCCGATAGCCCCATGCTCGCGGTCATGTGGGTGACAGACCGGATCGTTCCTGCGGATCCGAGAGCCCGGTCACTTTGAACTGGTGCCGTGGACGCCCCCACCGGTGGCGTCCTAAACTATCGACCAGCGCCGTTGCCGCCGGTGCAAAATATTGGCGAGGCATCAAGGTCACGTCCAATGATCAAGGATACCTTGCCGAGTTCTTGGATGCCGTGCGCTCTGAACGTGAGAAAGAACCGTCGGCTGGGTGCCGCGACTCGGAGCCCGACAGACGCCTTACACGACCGGAATCATATTGCTGCGGATTAATTTTAAAAATCACGTGCGGCATGCAAATCGCGATGATGTGGATTAGTTTGTCTCGGACTTGAGGAACAGGGGCCGCAAAGTGCGGTTGAAGATGCTATCCCTGATCGGAGAGCCAACATGTTCATGCACAATAAACGTCTACAATACACGGTGCGCGTATCGGAGCCAAATCCGTTGCTGGCGACCATGATGCTGGAGCAATTCGGCGGGGCCGACGGGGAGCTTGCTGCGGCGATGCGCTATTTTACCCAGGGCATCGGCGAAGACGACGCCGGTCGCAAGGATCTCCTGCTCGATATCGCAACCGAGGAACTCAGTCATCTCGAGGTGATCGGGTCAATTGTCGCTATGCTTAACAAGGGCGTTAAAGCGCAACTTGCCGAGGGCGCGATGGAGGAAGTCGAACTGTACCGAGCAATTGGTTCGGGCAGCGCGAGTGCCAAGGAGGCACTGCTTTTCGGCGGCGGCCCTGCCCTGATCGACTCTGCCGGAGTTCCCTGGACCGCAGCCTATGTCGATAGCCGGGGCGAACCCACCGCCGATCTGCGCTCAAACATCGCCGCTGAAAGCCGCGCCAAGATCGTGTATGAGCGGCTAATCAACATTACCGATGATCCGGGCATTAAGGAGGCCCTGGGCTTCCTGATGACACGTGAGATTGCGCATCAGAAGTCCTTCGAGAAGGCCCTCTATGCAATCGAGGACAATTTCCCGACCGGCAAGCTTCCCGGGATCGAGAGGTATGCCAACCTCTACGTCAACGCCTCGCAGGGCGATGGCGACGCCACCGGGCCATGGAATTCCGGTCCGCAGTGGGAGCGTATTGATGATCTCACACTGACCATGCCGATCGATGGCGGCGATGGTCTTGCTACGGTGTCGCTCAGTGAGGCAGATACTGCAGTGGCAACGAAGCTAGCGCTGCGGACCCAGTCTGATCCGGCGACCGACCCCGAGACTGGAGTCGATCTCGGTGCCGGCCCCGGCGCCGGGCGCATAACCGACGGCGACCAAGGTGCGGCTGCCGACATCGAAGATGCTGTCGCGCTCGCCAAGGCGATGTAAGCTGGGGCGGGTCCGATCGACGGAAGCGATCGGACCCTTGGCTAGATTTTTCTCCGCTTATTAACGTGGATGCTTGCCGAGGAACAGATAGTTATCGTTGAACTCGGCAGTCGCTTGTAGACCGGAAAGATCGTTTATAGTTACAAGTTTGCTTCGGAAGGTCACGAATTTTTGCATTCGTAATGTACGTAATGTGCGATTAACATGAATAGGTGTTAGTCCTAGGCATTCAGCTAGATCAATTTGCGTGATCGGAAGTGAATAACTCAGCTCATTCGTCATGCCGACGATCTTGAACCGCTCGTAGAGTTCGCACAAAACATGTGCAACACGGGCCAGTGCTGAGCGCCGACCGATCGACACCATCCACTCGCGATGAATGGCAGCATCCATAGCGGTCAACAGCCAGAGCAGTCTGGTCAAATGAGGCTCGGTTTCCGTGATGCGGCGCAACCTATCGTGGGGCACCACGGCAATCCGGCTCGGTACGAGCGCCATGATGTTGTGGTCGAGGCGCTGAAGCGGGAAACTGTGGAGATCGACAAAGTCGCCTGGAATGTGAATTTCGGTGACTTGCCGTTCCCCATTCGCCATATCCCTATAGCGACATACGAGACCATCGACCAAAATATTACTGTTGGTAAGGGAGGTGTCGGCCTTCACGAACGTCACGTCCTTGTCGATTTCGACGATGGTCGAGATCGCACCGCGCAGCACGGCTTCTTCGTCGGCGGTGACATCGTCACGCGCGCGTATTTTTTTGAGTGCATGCTCGATCATGGTTCTTCGCCCCCTATTAAACCCTATGGCGTTGACCTCCGAGCGCGCGAACCGCAGAGGAAGACTAAGGGTTCCACCATGCGCCATAACGCCGAGCGACGCCCGACATCTTATTTGGCATATGGCGGCGGGGCGTTGTGCTCGCGGCCGTCTGCGTAGCGCCCGACCAAAAGCCTTTTCGACGTCGCTGCTCTGTATGACGAAGGCCGACATGAGCGGATCGGGTACGCCAGTGTATGGCGGAATGTGCGCCGATCTGCGACCGCTGGTCAAGCGTTCGCAGTTCATAGGCCTAATAAAGATGGCCGAGCGGATCGCAGACGAGGCTGGGACGGCCTGCACGCTCGCGCGGTCGGGCGGGCGATAAGATGCCCGTAACTGCGCGGTCTCTCGCCATGCAACCTCTTGGAAGGTCACCCCGTTTGTACAACTCCCAATCGTGCTCGAAATGACGAGCGCTCCTCTTTCAGGCGAACGATCGTGGCCGAGCTGGTCGACTGTGTGATCATCGGGGCCGGACCAGCTGGGCTGACGGCCGCGATCTATCTCTCGCGCTTCGCGCTTACGACACGGTTGTACGATGCCGGCCAAAGCCGATGTGCGACCATCCCGTTGACGCGAAACCATGCCGGCTATCCGGGCGGCATCGCCGGCAGCGAGCTGCTCGACCGAATGCGCAGGCAGGCGGCTGAATTCGGCGTGGTGGTGATATCTAGCGTCGTAGAGCGTCTAGAACAGGGGGAGGGTCACTTTGATGTCTGGACAGAAAGTGGTTCGATCGCCACGCGAACGATCCTGTTGGCCACGGGCGTCGTCAATAATCGGCCTGCGATCGGCGACGCTGACCACGCACGGGCACTCGAACGTGGGCTGCTACGCTATTGCCCGATCTGTGACGGCTATGAGGTGACTGACAGGCGCGTCGGCGTGATAGGCACCGACACCCACGGCTTTAATGAGGCGGTCTTCATCCGGATGTATACGAAGGACGTGACATTGATCGCGCCTGGTGCGGCACATGCGTTAAGCAACAGGCAGCGCGCCTCACTCGCTGACCTTGGTATCGGTGCCGTCGAGGGTCCCTGCGGCGCGTTGAGCATCGACGGAGACGAGATTGTGGCGCCGACCGCACAGGGTCCGATCCGTTTCGACAGCATCTATCCCGCTTTGGGGTCGGTCATACGATCCGAACTCGCCGTTGCCTTGGGCGCAGAGGCCAGTGCGGAGGGGTGCCTCGTCGTCGATGAGCATCAGCGAACGAGCATTGCCGGCCTCTACGCGGCAGGCGACGTGGCCAAGGGGCTCGATCAAATCAGCCACGCCATGGGCGAGGCCGGCGTCGCTGCGACGACGATCAGGAACGATCTCGCTAAGACAATCGCTTTGGTACGCCGATAGGTCCTAGGCTCGTCGTCCGCTCACCTTGAGCAATGCGCCATAGAGGGTTGGGATAGGACATGGTCGAAACAGTGGCCCGAACCGGCAACCAGACGCGGCACCGCGTTGTCATCGCTGGCGCGGGCTTCGGCGGGCTATCCGCTGTCGATCAACTGAAGGGCGCGTCCGTTGACATAATTCTTATCGATCAGCGCAATCACCATCTCTTCCAGCCACTGCTGTATCAGGCTGCGACCGCATCGCTCGCGACCTCGGAGATCGCCTGGCCCATCCGGTCGATTGTGAAGGACAGGCCTGAAGTCACCACGCTGCTGGGCACGATCGATGGCGTCGACGCTGACCGTCACCTGGTGCGGATGAGCGGTGCGGAGCCGATCGCGTTCGATACACTGATTCTCGCCACTGGCGCTCGGCACGGCTATTTCGGACACGACGAATGGGAAGCATTCGCGCCCGGCCTGAAGACTGTTGAAGACGCCATCTCGATCCGGCGCAACATATTGAGGTCCTTTGAAGACGCCGAGCTCGAACACGATCCTGCCGAACGGGCGGCGCTGCTGACCTTCGTGGTGATTGGCGGCGGTCCCACCGGCGTTGAACTCGCTGGCACGATCGCCGACCTCGCCCACGATACTCTACAAGGAGAATATCGCTCGATCGATCCGCATATGGCACGCGTCCTCCTCATCGAAGCAGGTGATCGCGTCCTCGCGGGTTTCCCCGACGGTCTGTCCGATTATACCCGAAGAGCCTTGGAAAAGCTCGGGGTAGAGGTTTCACTTGGCCAAGCGGTGACAAATATCGAGGCCAACATGGTGACAATCGGCGAGCAACGGGTTCGGGCGCGGACGATTGTGTGGGCGGCCGGTGTGCGCGCTTCGCCGGCCGCGGAATGGCTGGGGGCGCCATGCGACCGGTCCGGGCGGATTTTCGTCGGACCCGATCTGTCGGTCCCGAACTATCCCGAGATCTTCGCCATAGGCGACACGATTGCGATCAAAGGTCCGGACGGACAACCCGTCCCCGGCATCGCGCCAGCAGCGAAGCAGGGAGGCCGCTACGTGGCCAATGTAATCCGCGATCGCCTTGCCGGCACGGAACCGCCGCGTCCTTTTGCCTACCGTCATGACGGAAGCCTCGCGCAGATCGGCAAGGGCAAAGCCGTTATTGCCTTCCGTCGGATCAAGTTGCGCGGCGCGATCGCTTGGTGGCTCTGGGGCATCGCGCACATCTTCTTTTTGATCGGCACGAGGTCACGGCTGAGCGTCGCGCTGTCCTGGCTATGGATCTATCTCCGCAACCAGCGCAGCGCACGCTTGATCATTCAGCCGGAGCTAATGGACGCTGTTCCGCCGAAACCCTCTGCCTGAAGCGCGCCGAGGTCAGAGCGGCCGCTGCCGATTGTGGGTGGACGCACCGTCATTGACGCGCGCATCAATGATCGGTGGTCTCGTTCAGGCGGCCCGAGGCGGGTTTCCCGCGCCTGAATCGGCCTCCAAGTCGATGAGCCAGCTTAGGATGGCCTTCTGGAGTGCGATGCGACACCCCGAATAACTGTGGTCGGTCGCCAAATGCACCCGTCTGAGATGTTGCGCGTCCACATCTGCGACTTTGGTCGCAAGAACCTCACTGGCCGCCGCGAAGTCGTCATCCGAACTGATGACGAGCAGCGGACGGTCGGCAAGGCGCGGTCCGTTGGTCGAGAGACACCAATCCTGCGCGTGCCGCCTGGCTTCCGCAGCTAGTAGCTCGGGCGATGTTCCCGCGAGGATATGCAGGCCCGCGCTAATGCCGACATTCTCATCGACCGCCGCAGCCCCATGACTACGATCCGCACGGCCGAACGCTTGACCCAGATCCACAGCCGAAATCAGGGCTGTTGCCAATATGTCTAACCGGCGCGCAGCCATATGGGCGGCGATAAATCCCCCCATGCTGTGGCCAACAAGGGCGATCCGAGCGGGATCGACCGGCAACTCGGCGGCGCGGCCGACGGCGTGAAGCCAATCGAGCGCTGCCTCCGCATCTTCCAGGCAGCGGGCTAGCGTAAACGCGCCAGGCCCACCCCACGAACCGCGATAGTGAATGGTGAGGACATTCCAGCCCGCCCGACGTATCGATTGCGCGCAGTCCAGATTTTGCTCGTTCCCGGGCAGACCATGCAGGAGCAGAACGGTCGGATGAGGTCCGGCGCCCGCAGCAGCGTATAGGACCGCGTTCAGGCTGACGCCGTGGCTTGGTATGGCGTGTGCGGTCGTCGAGGCAGATGGGACGATCGCGTTGCTCGGATCTGCCACCAGTGCATGGACAACTGGACCCTGATCATCTTCCACGAGAGTGCCGCGCGACATCGGATGAGCCCGCCGAGCCGACAGTGTCTTGGACCGGTCGATTTATCCAGCGGCTGACTAGGACCGGATGCGCCATAGGCGCGTCAAAGTGATGGAGGCTCATCAGGTTCAGGATGCGCAGGCTGTTCGGGCTGCGCATCGGGCGCCCCTGGGTCCGAGGGTGACGGGATCGTGGGATCCGTCGGCTCGGGGACCGGCACGTCTATCGGGAGAGTGGCTGGATCTGTCGGCTGCGTAGCCATATCGTTTCCTCCTAGTCGGGAAATCTGGGGTTCGGTGCGATCATTCCTGGGGATTGCCGCCTTCATCGGTGCTGACCCGGTCGCCACCGTCGACGACCTTGTCGCTGCGGCTTGGATCGGCATGCTTGCGGGCGATCTCCATTTCTTCTTCGACCGAGTCCTCCCCGCTGTCCGGCGTGCTCGGATCGCCGGCGCCTGCATTTGGCACGTTACCGTCGCTGCCCTCCGCTCCGGTCGTATCTGTCTGACTGTTTGCGTCACTTGTGATTTTGTTATCGGCCATTTGAATGTCCTGAAATAGACGGGAATCGTAGGCTCAGGTACGTGGCGGCCCGCAATCCACGTCAAGGTAGCTTTCACTCCGAGCGGTCTGTCGACCCGCTCGACGCGCTATGGCGTGATCGGTTTCTGATCTTCGCGCAAATGCCCGTCCTCTCCTTCGATCGGCGCGCTCCCGTCGTCCTCTCCACCAGCCGGAGCAGGCTTATGGGCACTATCGTCCTGATGTTGGTACGATTGTGCAGAAACCGCGGTGACCCCATCGTCTGCCATGGCGGAGGACAACGTGCCGTTATCGAACTGTGCGTCGGACATTATCGTTTCCTTGTTTGCGGTTGAACTGCGATGTGGTCTGAAATCGCCCGCTGGGCGGTCCCCATGCCGCGTAGGCCGGCGACCTCTCGCTTCGCGAGGTTATGTGCCCGGCCGCAGTACGACCTTGATCACGCCGTCCTGCTTGTCGCGGAACTTGGCATACATCTCGGGAGCATCTTCGAGGCTTGCCGGATGCGTTACGACGAAGCTTGGATCGATATCGCCCGCCTCGATGCGCGCGAGCAGCGGCTTGGTGTAGGCCTGAACATGGGTTTGGCCGGTCTTGATCGTCAGTCCCTTGTTCATCATCGCGCCGAGCGGGATCTTGTCGCCCATCCCGACATAGACGCCGGGGATCGAGACGGTGCCCCCCATCCGGCAGCTCATGATCGCCTGGCGCAAGACATGAACGCGATCGGTGGCGAGCATTGTCGCCGCCTTGATCTTGTCGAGCACCGCGTCGGCACCGCCATGGCCCGCCGCCTCGCACCCGACCGCGTCAATGCAGCTGTCGGGCCCGCGACCTTTCGTGCGCGCCTGCAATTCGTCATAGACGTCGGTTTCGGCGAAGTTGATCGTCTCTGCGCCGCCAGCTTCCGCCATGGCAAGCCGCTCGGGCACCTCGTCGATCGCTATCACGCGGCCGGCACCCAGCATCAGCGCGGAGCGGATCGCGAACTGGCCGACCGGGCCGCAGCCCCAGACGGCGACGGTATCACCCGGCTCGATCTGTGCGTTCTCGGCGGCCATGTAACCGGTCGGGAAGATGTCCGACAGAAACAGCGCCTGCTCGTCGGTGACGTTGTCGGGCACCTTAATAGGTCCGACATCGGCCATCGGCACGCGGAGATATTCCGCCTGGCCGCCGCAATAACCGCCCAACATATGACTGAAACCAAACAGGCCGGCGGGCGAGTGGCCCATTGCCTTGATCGCCATTTCGGCGTTGGGGTTGGTGCGCTCGCATGCCGAGAACAGGCCCTTCTGGCAGAACCAGCATTCGCCGCAGCTGATCGTGAACGGGACCACGACGCGGTCACCGATCTTGAGATTGGTGACCTCGGATCCCAGTGCGACAACCTCGCCCATATTCTCATGACCGAGGATGTCGCCGGCCTCCATCGTCGGCTGGTAGCCATCGAGCAGATGAAGGTCCGAGCCGCAGATCGCGCAGGCCGTGATCTTGATGATCGCATCGCGCGGATGCTTGATCTCGGGATCGGCGACGGTATCGACGCGTACGTCGCCCTTGCCGTGCCAGCAGAGTGCTCGCATGGTCGTTCTCCAAATTGATGGTAAACGGGATCTTCCTGGTCTTTTTGGTCAACGCACCGGGCGGGCGATCGGGCCCATGCCAAGTGCAACGAGATATACCGGCTTATTGACTGGAAGGTTGGTTTTTAAGGATCGGAAGTTGATACTCTAGGCGTGTCTTTGCCAAATGGCCCGACTAGCTTTCGATATTCAGCTTCCGACCTGCCGTAGCCATCACCGGCTAATTCCTCGAGCTTGTTGCGATCGAGAATAGTAACCGAGCACGTCTTGATCGGATCTGTGGGTCGGCGCTGAACGTGCGACCCCACCTTTGAGCAATGCAACTACCTGCGATGTGTAGAAAAAAAAGCGGGCAACGACTCGGCTTGATAAGCGCCGATCGGTGCCGATCGGGACCCCGCCGTTTGCCAAAATTCGCTGCATACTCCAAAGCTTAGGCGGTGAGCGGAAGGGGTCACGCTTCGACGCCTATCCACACCATTGGTCCGTGTAGTCGGCGAAGTGCTGGCTAAAGACCCGATCGAGCTCCGCGTTGCCCATGGAGACCGCCGGGGCCACCCTGGGCCCGGTAGGGTGCCGTGATGAGATGGTATATCCCGCAAACGAGAGCCGCGAGAGGCAAAGCCCCCAGAACGAGACCGATTATGGCTTTGATGCCGCTTATCGACATGCGATACTCTCCTATTCGGTGCTGCGGGAGGCGAAGATGGACGAAAAAGAGCCACTGGAGCCCTTGAAGCTCATAGAAGAGCTTGAGAGTAAGCCCGGCGGGATAGCCCTGGCCCAGCGGCTCGTAACGGCCGCAGAAGCCTGCGCCGTGTCGGAAGGGCAGATTATGGAGTGCCTCTTAGGTAAGCGGGAAGTCTCCGGAGAGATTTTCGCTGACTATGCAATCGCACTGGGCGACTGGAAGAAGCTCTACGCCACCGCGCAGGCCCACTGCCGCCATTGACGGCTAGAGGATGCCAGTGAGCCCGTCGAGGAACTCGCGGAGGCCTTTGAGGCCGGCGGCCTCCATCACGAGCTGCGGGACATGTCTAGCGCCCGGTCCGAGTGACCTCCCGCGCCTCTTCATACAGCTCCCGAACGGTTCCCTCGACATGACCCTTGGGGTCTTCGCCAACGGCTTCGATACGGGCCTGAAGGCCCTGGAGGTAGCTGGTATGCGACGACACCAGCGTGTGGGTGTGGATCGGCGCTGAAAGTGGGACCCCGGCACATTCGGCCAAGCCACTGAGTTTGCTTCGAACCTAATACAGGGCGGAGGTCCGATCAGGACCCTTTCACAGTCTTGAAACGCTATGTGTTTCAATAGCTTGCTGAATAATAACAGGGATTCTGCTTCAACGCCGATCCACACGCGAAGGCCTCGACCGCAGTGCAATCGCACAGGATGGAGCGCCCTAAACGGGTGCCCGGGGGGGCCGTAGCCCGCGCCATTCCAACGACGCATCATCCGCGTCGTTGTGCCGCTAAAATTAGCCGCTTCCTGTTGCGACAGGGTGGGGGGGTACCCCAACTTTGCAGTGCTTCAACGTGGTCCGTCACCTCGTTATGTCCAGTGAAAGGACAATGAGGCTCGGCTAAATCCGTGTGGAGGGCGGTTGGATATGTCTCACTCGACTGACACACCCGCCGGCCATGGGGCTTGAGGTCGGCATCACCGATCCATCCTGGCCCAAGTGACGCTTCTGAGGCGCATCGGTGTCCGAGGCGCGAGCCGATCGAGGCGGTTGTTTATGCGGCAAAAGGATTACACGCTTATGCCCCGCCGCCGCCGCGCTGTTCCATCGAATAAGATCGCCCGAACCATCCACTCAAATGGCCAGAGCCGATGCCTTCATCCCCGCCCCACGCCGGTGGCGTCGGCTCGACCTAGTTCTTTAGGATGAGTCCTCCTGCACGGCGAAATATGGTTAATGCGGATTGGCTGGCTCAGCGACCGGTGCTCGGGGGGGGCGATAACGCAGGGCCGGCCGACCCATTGTCCTCGTTCGGCCGCGCGTCGATGCGACATTCGGCCATTGCGCCCACGACGATGCTGCTGGAGGCGGGTGGGGATTACGGCGGGGATGGCTTGGAGCCAGCGGCATGGAAGTAAGCCCGAAAACTGTTGGGAGAGGTTTGTGCAACCGTCGGAAGTGGTGCGCGAGGCAACATTCGCAGAACTGCGGAGGCAGCCGTATCCTTTGAACGGATCCTAGCCGATCTATGGCGCGCGTCGTGAGTGATCTGACCTTAAACCGGATCCGCAGCGTACTGCACGAACAGTTCGACGCTCACCTCGACATGAGCGACTGCAAGAGGCATCCGGCTGAGCACATCGAGACAAATTTTCTCTCTCGACCGTGATTTCATCGTCCTGCCGCGATCTCAGGGTATCAAGAAGCCGCCGCAGTGACGCGGCGTAATTTCCCCCTCACTGGCCCCGCTTCGGCGGGGTTTTTCGTATCTGGCCAGCGCCGCACAATTCATAGGGATCCCGTTCGCCGGGCGACGGACTATGCCACCGTGCCCAGCTTACTTCGGACATAAACTTACATTATTGATATGCGTTATTGTCGCCTCTAGCATACTGTGATGAAGGTGGCGACCTTCGGCCTGGGCCACAGTCTGTCGGGGTAAATATGGAGCTGATTTGCGCGATCGTTGGTCGTCGCCGTGACAGCCAACGCACCTGCCATGAGGGTCTCGATTGGCGGTCGAGTTGTCGGCGGTGTCGCGTGCCAATGGTCAAGATTGACCAGGACTAGTGGGCCTATCGCATCTGTGATCACGATCAGCCGCTATGCTAAAACGGAGGCGCGCTTGACCTGCGTGCAACAAGAAAGCCCGCCGGAGTGATCTCACGGCGGAGAAGGTTAAGGGTGCCGTCAGAAGGAGGCGCGCATGGGACAGGAAATGGGGGTCCTTCCATCCGACTTGCTCAAGATGACATCGATCATCAGCGAAGCAGCCATCAAGTTGGAATGCTCGACTTCAGACGTGGTGGCGATGGTCGAACACGCTCTCAAGCAGGGACATCTGGACGTCCGACCCCGTCGGTCCATTGCGGCCACCGTGAAGGAATGGAGGCGCGTCAGGCTGCGTCGCAACGCTGCAATGGATACCACGATCTTTCGGGATCCAGCTTGGGACATGCTCCTCGACCTCTATTGCGCCGAGCATGAGGGGAAGCGTTTGACGGTCAGTCAGCTGAGTTATGGGTCCGGCGTTCCGATCGCAACTGCCATTCGGCATATTGATCGGATGGTCGACGCCGACCTTGTTAAGCGGCTCGACGACGCAAAAGATCAGCGCTGCACGATTGTGGCGCTGACCCCAGAGGCAAAAGCCAAGTTCGAGCGGTTTCTGGAGATGTCCGCCTAGAGGAGGCTGCGTGAAGTCAGTGCAACCCTGCCATCGGGTTGAACTCATAGTCGAAGCGCTTCCACCTGACGACGCTCAGCCAGACGGTCCCGCCGTGCCATGAAACCGGGTCGCCCGCCTCTGGCTCCGGGCAGGCGGGATCGACATAGAATCCCGGTCGACGTCCCTACCTCGCCGCAGACGAGGTAGGGCTCGTCCGTGATGATGCTCAGGGCATCTCGGCCGGAGTTGGGCACTTCGCCCTTTCGGGCCGAGATGACCTTGGCGGTGTTCATGCCGCCTGAGCGGTCGCCGGGCTCGCCGTCGGCATCATCAAGAGGGTGCATCATACCAACTCTAGTTGGAGCGCCTTCGCTGCCATCTCCCGGCCGGCAAGCTGCGCGTCGCGCTCGACGTAAAGGGCTTCGAGGTAGGCTGGCGTGCAACGGCGCTCCGCAAACCTCGAACGGCGGGTTTTCCGGCGACAAGAAGGCTAGTCACACCTTTCCCGAACGGCCGTGCGCAGCCGCAAGTCATGCCGCAATTCCTGCTGCACGCTGATGTCTCCAATGATAATCGATGCCCGACGCGGGCGGATAGCCAACATAAACGAAGAAAGAACATCTGGAAGTGAGCAGATACTAATCCGGGTTAGCGCGCACGTGACCGACCCTGCATATTATGCTTGCGTCGGCACGCCCCTGTCAGCCGACAGAGCCGGCGGGCCTTGCCCCTTTCGTCCGCACGGCAATCTTGGACCTGGCGAGGCGTCCGCCAACTTGGACGTGACAGGCGTCTCGCCGCTTTCCGACACCCCAGCACCGTAACGACGGGATCAACCTCGCGAGTCGGACGCTTGATGCTCTTGATCGTGAGAGGAGAGCGACATGTCCAAGCCCCCAGCCTCAGGCCCGGAAGGCGATTCCGGCCCGGACTTGAACAACAAGACCGACACCAAGCCCAAGGATCAGGGCGGTGAAGAAAAGGCGATGGAGGAAGCGCAGGAGGACGCCGCCGAAGAGCGCGCGACCGAGGGCGGATACCAATGATGGCCGGTAGCAAACCGCAATCGCCGCCAGCTGACGACGAGGGCGTCACGCTGTCACCGGATGCACCGATCGGCGGACCTATGCCTGATCAGCCAGAGCCGCCAATGCGTGAGCCTGCACCCGGCGATGGTGGCTTCATCGCACCAGGACCAACGCCGGAAAGCCGATAGAGCAGCCCGCTTACCCGCTTTTTCCGACCCGCAGCCTGGGGGAGCCAAAAGCGGGCGCGTGGATAGGCGTCGAAGCGTGACCCCTTCCGCTCACCGCCTAAGCTTTGGAGTATGCGGCGAATTTTGGCAAAGGGTGGGGTCCCGATCGGCGCCGATCGCGAGCGTCGCGGCGTTTAGGAACAATGCCTCCGTGATATCTCTCCGGTACGAGTAATTGCCGCACGAACGCGCAGGACGCCCGAATGTTTGTTTCGGCCCAAAACCCATGAATGCCTGACCGATGATGGTTGCCAATTCTTCGGTCTCCGCGCTGAACGAACTGCCGCCCCGACTGGTTTTGCTGGCATGACAAAGACACTCCCGGGTCCGGCGGGCCTTCCGGATAAGCGGCGCGCTTTCGGCAACGAACGGTCTGACCTCCGCGGCAGTGGAGCAAAGGTCAGCGGAATCTAGGAACTCTGATATGATCGCGATCGACCGCGACGAGGTCATCGCCGGTAACGGCGCGCTCGATGAACGATGGCCAGGTAAGATGAAGCCCAAAGACCGCCGTACATCCGTCAGGTTTCGAGCCGTGGCGGTGGCGCTGGGTTCGCTTACAGCAATGGCAGCCACGTCGCAGCCAAAAGTCGAAAGCCTTCTTTGGAAACGCCGCGTTCTGATCCTGAGCGCGCCTTCGGCGTCAGATCCCGCACTCGCGACGCAGCGACGATTGCTCAGCGGATGGAAGCGGGACGCAGCTGATCGTGATCTCACGATCGTAGAGGTCGTGGGCAATGCGGTGCGTGGCGCCGGGGACGACGCTCAGCATCTCCGTGCGCACTACAGGGTCACAGCTCGTGCTTTCGCGGCGGTCTTGGTCGGCAAGGACGGTCGCGTCGCCAAACATTCTGCCAAACCGATTGCCTCGGGCGATCTACAGGGCACGATCGATGCGATGCCCATGCGGCGGGCCGGAGAGCGCTAGCGGACGGCCGCCGCTACTCCCTGATTTTTACTCGCCATCGATCCGCCCGACGGTCAATCACGTCTTGGCAGGTTGCGCCGTGCGGCTTTCCCGAATGGCCGTCTCTCCCTCTCATAAGCGCGACCTTGGCGCCCGTTTGATGCGATTGGCGCGATTGCCAAGCTCGATCCAGACTGGTGCGTGGTCGCTGCTCTTCTCCCAGCCGCGAACCTCGCGATCGACTTCGGCCGCTTTCAATCGGGCCGAAGCCGGACCATTGAGGAGCAGATGGTCGAGCCTGAGGCCGGCATTGCGTCCGTAGGCGTTCCGGAAATAATCCCAGAAGGTGTAGACGGTTTCGTCGGGATGACGCGCGCGCAGTGCATCAAGCCACCCTTGGTCGAGCAACCTCGCAAAGGCGGCGCGCACCTCGGGCGCGAACAGCGCGTCGTCCAGCCAGCGTTCCGGCTTGTAGACGTCGCGTTCGGTCGGCATGACATTGTAATCGCCTGCAAGGACGACCGGCGCGGGGGTCTCGAACAAGGGCGCGGCGTGGGTAATCAGCCGCTCGAACCAAGCGAGCTTGTACTCGAATTTCGGGCCTGGCCTCGGATTGCCGTTGGGCAAGTAAAGCCCGCCGACCAGGACGCCGTTGACTGCGGCCTCGATATAGCGACTGTGAAGATCGTCAGGGTCGCCAGGCAGTCCCCGGCGCGTTTCTACCGGTTCGGCATCCCGCGCGAGGATCGCGACGCCATTCCAGCTCTTTTGCCCGTGCCAGACGGCGCCATAGCCGGCATCGCGGATTGCCTTCTCCGGAAATTTCTCCTGCGGTGCTTTCAGTTCCTGAAGGCAGACCACATCCGGCTGGCGCTCGGCGAGCCAGCGCAGCAGCACCGGCAGGCGGCCATTGATGCCGTTGACATTGTAGGTGGCGATGATCATCCGATGCGGCTCACAGATCGGGCAGGACCTGATCGGCTCGGCCCCATCCGCGCAGATCCTTGGAGCCAGCACGCTTCACGAGCGCCGCTCCGTCGCCGATGTGCCAGTGGGACGCGGCGTTCAGCGTGCGCAGCTCTTCCCAGGTCACCGGCGCCGCGACAGGCGCATTCTCCCGCGCGCGCGCACTGTACGGCATTACGGCCGTCGCACCGCGCTGGTTGCGCAGATAGTCGATGAAGATCCGCCCGGTTCGCTTCGCCTTGGCCAGCGCGGCGGTGAACCGGCTGGGGTCGGACTGCGCAAGCGCCATCGCGAAGCGGTGCGCGAAGTCCTTTACCGCGGGCCACTCCGCCTGCGGCGTCAGCGGTGCAATGATGTGGACGCCCTTGCCGCCGGTCACCATCGGGAACGTGGCAAGACCCATTTCCGCTAGCAGGTCACGCAGATGGAAAGCGGCGGTGATAACGTCCTTGAAGGCGAGCCCCTCATCGGGGTCGAGATCGAAGACCAGGCGATCGGCCTTCTCGACATCCTCGATCCGGGCGCCCCAGCCATGGAATTCGATCGTGCCCATCTGGACGCAGGTCAGCAGGCCTTCGGGCGTGTCGACGAACAGGTAGGATTCCTCGTGCCCATCCTTTTCCGCGATCGGCACCTGGCGGACATGATCGCCGAAGCTGCCGGCGTCGTGCTTCTGGAAGAAGCATTTCTTGGCACGACCCTGTGGACAGCGGACGAGGCTGATCGGTCGGCTCCCGGCCCAGGGCAGCATGATGCCGGAGACCGTGTGGTAATAGTCGGCGAGCTGGCCCTTGGTGAGTTTGCCTTCGGGGAAGATGACGCGCTCGCGGTTGCTGATCTTCACCAGGCTGGCCGCCGGCCTGGCGACGTCGGCGACGGGCGCCTCCGTTTCCACCACGACCGCCTCCGGCTTCTTGTCGAGCCGCAATCCAAGATAACTGGGATGGCGCAGCACCCCGTCGCCCGTGAACTCCATGAAGGCGACCTCGCAGACGAGCTTGGATCGGATCCAATGCGCGCCGCGCACGGCGGCGCGGGGTGCCTCGACCGTCGCGGTCTTGGTTTCGAGCGGCGTCATCATCGTCATCAGCCGCTCGATCTCGTCGGCGGAATAGCCGGTGCCGACCTTGCCTGCGTAGCGCAGCTTGCCGTCCTCGTTGACGCCCACGAGCAGCGAGCGGAAACCGCGCTGTTTGTCCGATGGTGTCCAGCCGACGATCACAAATTCCTGGCGTCGGATGCACTTGGTCTTCACCCAGCTGCCGGCGCGCGAGCCGACATAGCGCGCATCGGCCCGTTTGGAGATCACGCCTTCCAGCCCTGCGCCGCAAAAGCTGTCGAACAGCTCCTCGCCGCGGCCGATGATATGGTCGGAATAGCGAATGCGCTCCGTGCCGTCGCCTATCAGCGCGGCAAGCTTCTCCTTGCGTTCGAGCAAGGGAAGGGCGGTCAGATCCTCGCCATCGAGCGCGAGCAGATCGAAGGCATAATAGAGGATCGCCTGCGGATTATCCTTGAGGGCCGCCTGCAATGCCTGGAAGCTGGTGTGGCTATCGGGTTCGACGACGACGGCCTCGCCGTCGATCAGTGCCGACGAAGCGCCGAGGTTGGCCGCGTCAGTGACGATGCCGGCGAATTTGTCGGTCCAATCGAGACCCGAGCGCGTGAATGCGCGGCCGTCGCCGCCGCCGACCGAGATCAGCGTGCGATAGCCGTCATATTTCATCTCATGCACCCAGCCATTGCCTGGCGGAACATGATCCACGAGCGTAGCAAGCTGCACGGGTTGGAAGGGTGGTGGGGTCGCCGTTTTAGCCTTGCCCTTGGCGCGGGGGGCCTGCGCCAGCTTGGTCGGTTTGGCTTTCGCCCTTGGCTTCTTTCCGGCGGCGATCTCGGCCATGGTAAGACCGCTTTCTATGCCGGTGAGATGGGTAGCGACCAGGTCGTCCGACCCGCCGGCATATTGGTCGGCGACCTTGCGCAGCAGCCAGTTCTCGCCTTTCTCGGGACCGCGTGGCTTCAGGCGTACCATGATCCACTCGCCCTTCATGCGATGGCCGTGAAGGATGAAGTGGAGATGCCCCTCGGCGAGCGTCTTGCGCGGATCCTTTCCCATGATTGGTTCCCAGGTTCCATTGTCCCACAGCATCACGGTACCGCCGCCATATTGACCCTTGGGTATCGTGCCTTCGAAGCTCGCATAGTCGAGCGGATGGTCCTCGGTACGGACCGCGAGGCGTTTGTCATCCGGGTCGAGGCTGGGCCCGCGGGTCACCGCCCAGCTTTTCAGGACGCCATCGAGTTCAAGACGGAAGTCATAATGAAGGCGGGTGGCGTCATGCTTCTGGACGAGGAAGCCGTTGCCGGTCGTCGGCCTGGTCGCGCCCGATGGCTCGGCGGTCAGCGCGAAGTCGCGCTTGGCGCGGTAGGTCGCGAGCGTATCAGGCGCGGCGGAGTGCGTGTCGGTCGATCGGCGTGCCATTGCGAGGTCCCCGGGGGACTCTCACAATCCGCGCCGGGAGGGAGTCGTTCCGCCGGGCTGTGGAGGGAAATTCCCGATCCTTTGCCATGTCCAAGGATTCGGCGCCGGAACGTCGTGAGTGTCTGCGGATTGATGACCGTTCAAGGTACGACGGAGAGAGACGATGGCGGCACGACCCTATTGGCGCGGACAGATCCGTCTCGCGCTCGTCTCAATTCCGGTCGAGATTTATGCCGCGACCAAGAGCGGCGCGACGGTCGCCTTTCACCAGATTTACGAGCCTACAGGCCAGCGCATCAAATATGAGAAGACCGTGCCGGGCATCGGTCCGGTCGATGTCGACAAGATCATCAAGGGCTTCGAATATGAGAAGGGCGAATATGTCCTGCTCGACGAGAAGGAGATCGAGGGCGTCAAGCTGGAGAGCAAGAAGACGCTGGAGTTGACCCAGTTCGTCGACAGCCACGACATCGATCCGATCTATTTCGAGAAGCCCTATTATGTCGTGCCGGCTGACGATCTCGCCGAGGAGGCGTTCGTCGTGCTGCGCGAGGCGTTGAAGCGCAGCCATAAGATCGGGCTCGGCCAACTTGCGATGCGCGGCCGCGAATATGTCGTCAGCATCAAGGGCTGCGGACGCGGCATGATCATGGAGACGCTGCGCTACGCCGACGAGGTGCACAAGGCGGCGAGCTATTTCCGCGATATTGGCGACACCAAGCCCGACGCGGATCTGCTCGATCTCGCCCAGACACTGATCGACAAGAAGACCGGCAAGTTCGACGCGAGCGAATTCCACGACCGCTACGTCGATGCGCTCAAGGAGCTGATCGAGCGCAAGAAGAAGGGCAAGACGGTCACGATCGAAGAGGACAAGGGCAGCGATCCTCGCGGCAGCAACGTCGTCGATCTGATGGCGGCACTCAAGAAATCCCTGGGATCGGGCGGAGCGAACGACAAGCCGGCGGCGAAGAAGCCCGCCGCAAAGAAGGCGGCGCCCGCCAAGAAAGCGGCGGCCAAGCCTGCGGCGCGCAAGCGTGCCTGAGTATCCGGGTGCCGCATTCGGCCGTGACGTGCCGACAGAAGACGATGCGATCGCCTTTGCCGAGGGTTCGATCACATTGTGGTCAAACCTGCTGACGTTGATGGCCACGCATCTGCGCGACAACGGCATGCCGCGCGATGAGGTTCTCGCGATGCTGACGATGCTCCATGATACCAATCAGGCGACGATCCGCTCGCCACGCGCCAAGGCCTCCGCTGCGAGCCACCTGATGGCGGTCTACACGGCGCTTGAGACCAGCTGAGCGGCATGGGGCTGACCGACGAAGATCTGCGCGAAGCGGCCAGCCATCGCGGGTTGAAGCTGGTCAAGTCTCGCAAGCGTAAGCCCGGCGTCGGCGATTTCGGGCTGTTCGGTCTGGCGGATTCCACTGGAAAGCCGCTCTTCGGTATGGATGGCGATACGCTAACGGCGACACCCGAGCAGATCGCGGACTATCTGCGCAAGGGCGAGGCCGCGACCTGGGCGCAGTCGGCCAAGATCACGCCCCAGGCCAAACCAAAGCCAGCGGCCAAAATAACAGCGCCGGAAGAAGCGGACGACGCGCCCTCGGCTATTCGCCCGCGCGCGCGTCGGAAAGAAACGGCAAGGGGACGCGAGGATCGCCCAAGACGTCGGCCGGATCGCAATGAAGACACTGGGGAGGCTCGTGCGAGGCCGACATCAGCGGAAGCGATCCCAGTCAAGGCACCGCCGGAGCCGAAAGAAAGGGCCAAACCGAATCCGGCGCCGGAGCCTGCACCAGAGCCTGAGCTACAGCTCAAGATCCGCGTTGCCCAACCTGGTGATGCGGAGGCGCTTCGGACGTTACTCGCCACTTTTGGCGGAAAGGCAAGCGTGGCGGACCTGAAGCGGGGCATTGCGGCTGCGGCCGCACGCAAGGAAGCCATCTTCGTCGCGGACCGTGGCGGTGTCATAGGTTGCCTCGCCTGGCACCTCGTTCCGACCCTCGATCGCGGCGTCATCGCGCGGATCACGGTGATTGCAGTTGCCAGAGATGAGCGCCGCGGAGGGGTGGGACGGACCCTCTACGACACGGCGGTGACCGAGTTTCGCAAGCGCAACGTCGGGGCGGTCGAGGCCATGAGCGATATCGAGGTCCGGAACGCAAACGGCTTCTATCGTAGCCTTGGCCTCGAACAGGCGAGCTATCGCTTCGCTGTCGATCTGTGAGGCCGGACATTCGCCCGGCCTCGATCTGATCACGCGTGCGCTTTGCCCAATTCCTTGGCGACAGCATCGACGCTGACGCCGACCTTGCCGACCGCGGCCTCGAGCTCGGCTTTGCTGACGCCGAACTTCTTCGTCCAATAGGCGACCTCATAATCTTCATGGATGTTGATCCGCGACGCGTCCTGCGGTCCAC
>Ga0105239_10000511_pt1 | contig 56152 bp, 50 predicted proteins | sample KBSC44metaG_FD_92761 | JGI IMG/M metagenome (GOLD analysis project Ga0105239, IMG submission 92761) | Corn rhizosphere microbial communities from Kellogg Biological Station, Michigan, USA - KBS C4-4 metaG | ecosystem: Host-associated > Plants > Roots > Rhizosphere > Soil | place: Michigan, USA...
CGTGGGCAATGGTGGCGGCGGAAGACTGGGCATCCGCAGCCCGTCGAGCAGGGCGTCGATGGCTTCCGGATTCTCGCGCGCGGCCGTGCCGATCGCGGTCAGCGGATTCACCTTGTCGTCGTCGACCTGTTCGCCGAGCGCGGCGAGCAAGAGCTCGTTCCGGATGGACGGATTGGTGATCTCTTCCGCGATCACCTCGCCGTCTTCGTCGGGGAGTTCCTCGACGTCATCCGGATCGATCTCGTTGTCCTCGGGCGGATCGCGAACGGGCGGGTCCGAGTTCATCCGTCAGGCCCTCGCGCGCTTCTTCTCGTCCTTGCGCAGGGCGGGCGGCTTGGGGACTTCGAGTCCGGGCTTCCCGGCCACGACCGTGACGTCTTCGTCAGCGTCGCCATCACCGTCGACCACGACGACTTCGTCGCCCTTGCCGTCGCCCTCGAGCAGGGCGTCGGTCTCGGCGGCGAGATCGGCATCGCCTTCACCCGTCACCACGATCGGCTCGTCCGACTCGGACGAGCCGCGCGGCAGTGCCGGCGGCACGACCGAGTCGAGCGCTTCCGGCGGAAGCGCCTGCTTGACCTGCATCCAGCCCTTGGCAGTCGCGAGCGCGTAGATCGGCTTGCTCAGGTGCCCGAGCGGGATGAAGCGAACGAGATCCGTCGGGCTGATCGTGGAGAGCAGATCGGTGGCGGTGAAGGGCCGCGCCTTCGCGGCGTTCGCGCTCGACGCGTCGGGACGCGCCTTGGCGAGCATCGGCTCGCCGTGCTGGAGCACCTTGTCGAGCAGCTTCACGCGCAGCTCGATCGGGCACTTGTCCGACACGAAGTGCTGGACGCCGAGATCCAGCGTGAGCTGGAGCGCGGTCATCTCGCCGAGCAGCTTGCGCTGGATGACGAAGTCGTAGATGTCGGCCATGAAGGCCTTGTCGTCGTTCGTCTCGGTCGTGACGAAGCCCGAGTGGAACCACAGGTCGAAGACCCGGTCGAGCGGGAAGAAGCGGACCATCTCCTCGGTGGAGATGCCGTTGTCCTTCTCGTCGAACACCTCGTCGGCGTTCGTGTCGCGCTCGCTGAGCGCGGTCTCGATCATCACGATCGAGGCCTCGACGTCCATCTTGAGCGCGCTGTTGCGCTTGATGCCCGTGCACTTCTGCACGAGGTCGGCGCGGCGGTCGTTGCTGCTCTTCGCGATGCTCTCGATGAGCACGCGGACGCCGAAGTGCGCGAGCATCCGTGCGTTGTCGATCGCCTTGTGCTCACGACAGCGCAGGAGCGCGAAGGAGTGGAACTGCTGGTCGTCGGTCAGGTTCTGGAGAGACATGGCGCCACCTTCTTTCTTTGAGGAAGAGGGAATTCAGATGTAGGGTGCGTGGCCAGAATTGACCATAATTATCAGGTTTTGTCAATCCGCGCGGCGTCTCTCATGGAGGATTGACTTTTGCCCTTTTTTCTGTTATCTTTGCTCCGCTTGGGCAGGATAGACGACCGCCTGTTTCGCAAGAAATGGGAGGAAAGTCCGAGCACCGATTCCGTCGCAAGGCGGAGGAAAGCGAAAGCGGCTAACGGCCGCCGGGAGATAACGAGAACGAAAGGACACGTGCCCAACGTTCCCGCCAAACCCAGGGAAAGTGCCACAGAGACTACTCTAGTCCGTCGCAAGGCGGGCCAAAGGTGAAAAGTGCGGAGAGGTGGAATGGTCGCAAGATTATTCTGCTACTTCGCTCGGCCGTCGGTAACGACGGTTCGCGGCAAACCCTTTCCGGTGCAAGAGCAAATCCCCGCAAGGGGAATGGTCGCTCGCTAGAGGCCGTCAGCAATGACGGTCCCAGAGAGATGGTCGTCCACGACAAAACTCGGCTTATCGTCCTGCCCAAGCATCACCTACCGACCACATGGTCGGTATTTGATTATCTGGTATGCTGGCAACGTCCAACTATGCGACGCTGGGTGCCCGTCATTATCGTGTTTTTACTCCTGCTCGGAGGAATTTGGTTTTGGTCGCTCGGTTCTTTGCCGGATGCAACGCCAAGCACGGCGACGCTCACTTCGGTCGAAGGCCAGGTCAGCGTGAAGGCACCGGGCGCGAACGATTACGTGCTCGCAAAACAGGGAGCCGAGATCGCCCAAGGCTCGTCCGTGCGCACAGGCTCTGATGGCAAGGCAACGATCTCCTGGTATGGCGATGCGGAATCAAGGCTGGGTCCGGATTCGGAAATTTCCGTCGTGACCGCGCAAGATGATGCCGAGCAAGGGGCCTCGCTTCGTCTGCGCCTGGAGACCGGCCGTGTCTGGTCGCGCGTCATGCGCTTGCTCGATCTCGATTCCGACATGACCGTCGAAACAAATGACGTGGTCGCGACCGTGCGCGGTACTTCATTCGACATGGAAAAGAAACCGGCCCAACCCACGACGCTCTGGGTCGCGGATTCGGTCGTCGAGGCCTCGGGGGCTTCCGTTGCCGGTCCGAAAGATGGCTTCTTTGTTCCGGAAGGCAGTATGGCAACCTTTGGCGGAGCGACGCTCACCAATTCCGTGCAGCCTTTGTCCGATGCCGATCGCAACACGGACTGGTTCAAGAACAACAGTCAGGCCGATAAAGATTTTCGTACCAATAAAGTAAAACGTTTGATGGATTCGCTGGCCGTCGACAAGGTGCCGACTACCGGCGTTTTGCACGACATAACCGAAGGCTCGGAATCGTTGCGCGAAAAACTCGCCTCCGGACCGAAACGCGAGCAATTGGCGACCCGTATTTTATTACGACGTTTGGCCGTGGTGCGCCGGACCATCGAAGAGGGGAAGAGCGGACTTGGTTTCCAAGAGTTTGCGCGCTTGGATGGAGATTTCCGCAATCAGATCGCTTCGGGTCCGGACGCGATCAAGAGTTTGCGCCCGGCCGTGCTCATGGCGCAGGTCTTGTACCGTGACGTGCGGCCGTCGGACGCCGCCTATCGCGTGAAGCAGCAGCTCGAAGAATGGTTGCCGTTGGTCGCGCGTTCGCCGTCCGACGTTTTATTCGCACGCCTCTTAAGTATTGATGCGCGTTTGGACGAAGCGGCGACCGAAACGGATGCGCTGTCATTTGATCAGGCGAGCCAAATGGTTATTCTGGCGCGCCAAGGACTCACCAATGCCGATCGCGAAATGCGCGAAGCCAAAGGCGTGGATGCTCCGGCGCTCGATCGTTTGCGGCACATTTGGAAAGCCTTGTCGGTGCGCGCGGACGCGCTCGATGCGCGCGTGAAAACCGCACTCGCTCCGCCGCCTGCCTTGCCGACCATTTTGATTGATACGACCCAACCGACCAGCACTCCGGCGACGACCAGCACGCCCGTAGCACCGATTGCTCCGACTACTACGACTCCCGTTGCGCCCACCCAGCCCCCGAAAGCCATCTCGCTTCAGATCACGCCGGCCCAATCCAATCTCGCCTTTGGCGATGCGGTAACGTTCCGTGCGATTGTCGTGTACGACACCGGCCTCACGCGCGATGTGACCAAGCTGACCAAATTCCAGGCGACGCCGCCGGGTTATGGTGCCCTGAATGGCAATACCTTTACGGCCAGCCAATTGCAGGGAAGCGTCAGCTTTACCGGAACCTACGACGACAACGGCCAGACCTTGCAGGGGAGTGCATCCGTAACCATCCGTTGACAGGAAGCCTTGGGACGCGGACGATGGGTGCATGAAACTCAAATATCCCGGCCTCGCGCTCATTGCGGGGTTGAGCGTCGGCGTTCTTGGCGCCCTATTCCAGCTGCTTGGCGTGTTTGATGGCTGGACCCATGGCCTGACCGATCAGTTTTTCCTCGCCCGTGATCCGGATCCGTCCATTGTCGTAGTTGCGATTGATGACGCCTCGCTCGGCCGCATTGGGCGCTGGCCCTGGCCGCGCACGGCCCATGCCGATCTGATTGACCGCCTGGCTTCGTATGGCGTGAAAGCGATCGCCTACGACGTGAACTTTCCCGAAGTTTCCGATCCGGGTTCCGATGCCAAACTCGCCGAATCCATCCGCCATGCCGGCAATGTTATTTTGCCGGTAGAACTTTCTTTCCAAACCCAAAATGGTCGTCTTGGATTTGATCCGGACCATGTCGTCCAACCGATCGCCGAAATCCAATCCGCGGCCGACACCTCGGGCTTCACTAATACGCCGTTGGATGCGGACAGCGTCGCGCGTCGTGTGCCGGTCGAAGTGTTTGATGCATCCGGAACGCCCATCCATCACTTTGCATATGAGACGGCGCGCGTGGCCGGCCGCGCTCCCAACCGTTCCGAAATCCCGACGGACGATCTCGGCCGCATGTTGATCAATTTTCCGGGCGAGCCTGGCCGCACGTTCAAAACGATTCCGGCTGCCGACGTGATTCAGGGTTTGGCCAATCCGGCTGTATTTAAGGATGCCGTCGTGTTCGTGGGAGCGACCGCCCGCAATTTGCATGACGCGCAAAATGCGGCCACCTCGCGCGGCGAACCGATGAGCGGCGTCGAAATTCACGCTTCGATTTACGACACGTTGGTTACCAAGCATTGGCTTGCGCCGCTTAATCCGTGGCTGCAGGCATTGCTGCTCGTGATCGCCGGTTTGTTACTCGGTTTGATCGTGCCGCGCATCCGTCCGCGCTATACGATCGTGATCGCGATTTTGCTCTGGATTGCATGGCTCATCGCCGCCTTCCTCCTATTCGACAAGGGGATCGTGCTCGATATTGTTTGGCCCACGCTCGTCATCTTCTTCGCGTACGCAGCGCTCTTGCTCGAGCGCTGGTTCGACACCGAAGTTCAACGCCGCAAATTACGCTCAGCGTTCAGCCGGTACGTTTCGCATTCGGTGGTCGAGAGCATCATGCGTAATCCGGACAAGCTGAAGCTCGGCGGCGAACGTCGCAACATGACCGTGTTGTTTTCCGACCTGCGCGGCTTCACTTCACTGTCTGAAGGACTTACGCCGGAAAAACTCGTCGAAGTCTTGAATACGTATTTGGATGAGATGACCAAACTCGTCTTTGAAGAAGGTGGCGTACTCGACAAATATATCGGTGACGCCGTGATGGCCTTTTGGAATGCACCGTTTGACCAAGCCGATCACGCCGCACGCGCCGTGCGTTGTGCGGTGCGCATGCGCGACCGTTTGCTCGCCATGAACAAAGAGGGCGCGTTCCCGAAAGGCATCGAGCTCAAGGTGGGCGTTGGTATGAATACGGGCGATATGGTCGTCGGAAACATCGGCGCCGAAACGCGCTACGACTACACGGTGATCGGTGACAGCGTGAACCTGGCTTCGCGTACGGAAAGCTTGTGTAAGGAATACGGCGTGATGATCATCGTCACGCAAAACACCTTGGCCGATATGGGCGACGGCTTTAAGACGCGCTTGCTCGACCAAGTGGCCGTGAAGGGCAAGAAAGAACCGATTCGCATCTACGAAGTGCTGGGTGAAACCGGCAAAGTCGCGGATATTGATATCGCGTTCGCCCGGGATTTCGAAGGCGCCTTTAAGGCCTATACCGAACGCCGTTTTGACGAAGCGCTTCAGGCAGCCGACAAGTTGTTGGCTCTGCGTCCGGATGATTTGACTACCAAGCATCTGAAAGAGCGTTGTGAAATCTATCGCCAGACTCCTCCGCCCGCCGGTTGGGATGGAACTTGGGTGATGACCAAGAAATAAAAAACGGGCCCGTCTATTCGAGGGGCCCGAGGTAGGGGAGGCGGAAGGTCGCAGCCATGTTTTCCCAAGTCGCAACCGATTCGCCCTGGCACAGGACTTCGATCTTCCACGTGTCGTGGAAACTCGTGAGTCCGGGCTTGGTCTGGGTGTTCAGGAGCGAGATGCGGACTTCGCAGTCGCCAGCGAGCCAGTCCAGGAGCCAGCTCTGCAAGCCGACGCGGAACGATCCTTCGCGGAGAATGAAATTCACCGCGTCGGTCTGAGCGGCGATCGTGCTCATGTGACGATCGAGCCAGGCCACGGTAATTCCGTCTTTCAGCGTGATGGGCAGCGGATGAGGCTGCAGTTCTTGTTCGGGCTTCGCGTGGAAGATCACGCGCAGAGGCAGGTCATCGCGCGCATGTGCGTGAGACCCGAACACCTCGTTCAGCGCGAACTCCAGGCTGAGCTGATGCGGCACCCGGGCTCGGCAGCCTTGATAGGTGATGCGTTGCTCGGGAATGACGATGCTGCGGTTCTTTTTATCCGAGTCCAAAGGTACCTCCGTGCCGCTATTTCGTCTGAAAAAAGACGAGCCGTCAAGCTCGTCTTCCCAATCCCACGCGATCGCGCACGATGCGCATTTTTTCTTCCGCCATGGATTTTGCCTTGTCGCGCCCCGCATCGAGGATGGTTTGTAATTCTTTGGGATTCTTGCGATATTCCTCGATCTTTTCGCGGATCGGGGCGAGATGATCGACCACGATTTCCGCCAAATCTTTTTTGAAGTCGCCGTAGCCTTTGCCTTCGTAGAGTGATTCGATTTCTTTCATCGTTTTGCCGCTCAAGTGATGATAGATGGTCATCAGGTTCGCGACAGCCGGCTTCTTTTCTGGATCAAACGTGATGCCGCCACTCGTGTCCGTGACCGCGCGCATGATTTTCTTGCGCAACGTGTCGTCATCATCACTCAGGAGAATTTTGGAAAGTTCCGACGGATCGCTTTTCGACATTTTTTTACTCGGGTCCTGCAAGCTCATGATGCGCGCTCCGTGCTTTTGGATCAGCGCCTGCGGAATCACGAACGTTTCACCGAATTGCTGGTTGAAACGGCGGGCGATCACACGCGTAAGCTCGAGATGCTGCATCTGGTCTTCGCCAACCGGTACGACGCTCGTGTCATACAAAAGAATATCGGCGGCCATGAGTGCCGGATACGTGAAGAGGCCGGCGCTGGTGCGTTCGCCTTGCTTCCCGGACTTGTCTTTGAATTGGGTCATGCGCTCGAGTTCGCCCATTTTGGTGACCGTGCCCAAAATCCACCCGAGCTCCGTATGCTCCGGAACTTCGCTTTGCACATAAATGGCCGAGCGATTGACGTCGATACCGGATGCGAGATAGGCCGCGGCCGCATCCAAAATATTCTCGCGCAGTTCCTTCGGTTCCTGCGGCACCGTGATCGCATGCAAGTCCACGATACAAAACAGGCAGCGGTGATTTTTCTGCACTTCGAGCCACTGCTTGATCGCACCAATATAATTGCCGAGATGCAATCCGGAAGTCGGCTGGATGCCCGAGAACACGAGGTCTTTCATGCCGAAAGAGTATCCGATCAACGTCGGGTACGCAAAACCCGCCTCGCGGCGGGTTTGTGGGCCTAGACCTCGATGATCACGGGGATCACCATCGGACGAAGCTCGGTTTTGAGATAGAGGAATTCTCCCATCTCGTCGCGCAATTTGTCTTTGAGAAGTGAAATATCGATTTCACCGCCTGGCACGCGTGATTTGCTGTCTTTGAGGATCTGGTTGGCCTTGCTGCGGCTCGCAGCGATCAGCTCCTGGTGTTCTTTCATGAACACGAAGCCGCGCGACACGATGTCCGGAACGGCCACCGGCTGGCCGTTCTTGCCGTCGATGACGGCCACCAGGATCACCACGCCGTCTCCGGCGAGTTGCTGGCGGTCGCGCAACACGACTTGGTTCGTGTTACCGACGCCGAGACCGTCTACGAAAATGTAAGTCGTATCGACCTTGTTATTCGTGAGACGACCGTTGCCTTGCTTGTCGAATTCGATCATCTGTCCGTTGTCGGCGATGAAAATCTTGTCCGACGGGAAACCGGCCGCGACGGCTGCCTTCGCGTGTTCGCACAAGAACGAATAGTGACCTTCGATCGGCACGATGTACTTCGGCTTGATCATCTTGTGCATCTCGACGAGGTCTTCCTGTTGCGCGTGACCGCCGGCGTGCACGTCCATCATTTTATAATGGATGACTTCGGCGCCTTCGCGGTACAAGGTGTCCTTCACGCGCTGCACCGAACGCTCGTTACCCGGAATGACCGAGCTCGAGAAGACGATGGAGTCGCCAGGCTCGATCGAGAGGATCGGATGTTCGCGGTTCGCGATGCGCATGAGCGCGGCGCGTTCTTCACCCTGGGCGCCCGTACAAATGACGGCCGTCTTTTCGCGGGGATACTTGTGGATGTCGCGCGTCTCGATGAGCGTACCTTTCTGGATTTCCATGTAGCCCAACTGTTGAGCAATCATGATGTTCGACTTCATGGAGAAGCCTTCGATCGCGACCTTGCGGCCCTGGCGTTCACACGCCTTGATGATCTGCTGGACGCGCGCGATCATCGACGCGAACGTACCGATAATGATGCGTCCCTTGGCGTTTTTGATGATGTCGTCGATGTTGTGCTGGATTTCGAACTCGGCCAACTGCTTGCCCGGTTTCGAAGCGTTCGTTGAGTCAATCAAGAGTGCAAGCACATTGCGATCGCCGAGCGCGATCATTTTTTCGGTTTCCTGCACGGACTGCGAACCCGGACCCGGATCAAGCTTGAAGTCACCCGTGTGCACGATCACGCCACACGGCGTTTCGACGATCACACCGACCGAGGACGGCACGGAATGGGACACGCCGAAGAATTCAACCTTGAAGCTGCCGAGCTGGAGCACGTCGTCGTACTTCACCGAGAACAAATTCAATTTCGGTTTGTCGCGATGGTCTTCCTGGCGCTTGGCGATGATGCCGCACGTAAGGTCGGTCGCGAAGATCGGCGGGTTGCCGAGCTTGGGCATCAAGTGGGGGATGCCGCCGATGTGGTCGTAGTGCGCGTGCGTGATCACCACGCCGCGAATATTCTTTTCTTTGCCCTTCAGACAGGACAAGTTCGGAATAATATAGTCGACACCCGGCATGTCTTCGTCCGGAAACTGCAAACCCATGTCGATGATGAGGATGTCGTTGCCGTATTCAAGCACGGTGCAGTTGCGGCCGACTTCTTCGTTGCCGCCGATCACCATCACCTTCAAACGCTCGTCGCCTTCAAGCGAGTCCTTGTCGGTACCCGTCTTGCGGAACGGCTGGTGCTTGAACGCGCTCATGCGCGGCACGCTCTGGAAGGCGCCGCCGCCGCGCTTGCCGCCATGGCCGCCACGACGCTTCACCTCCTGTTTGTCAGAAGGTCCGCGGCGTTCTTCCTTGGCGAAGCCTTTTTTCAGGCTCTGTCCTCCGGTACGGAAATTCGCCCCACCGGACGGGGGGCGCCCCTGCGGCGTACGCGGGGGTTGGTTCTGTTGGTCCATAGTTGTCTGGATGTTTTTGGCCAATACGGCCGATAAGACAGCGAAAAAATTTCACTATCCGCGTAACTCTTCAATTAAAGTGTCACGACTTTCGATGGCATCGGAGGGGCTCCGGTGGCAAGCGAAAAACGTTACTTCTCCAGAATACCAGAATCCGGACCTATGGTCAAGTTTCCGCTTGGTTGAGCATAGGAATCTCCATGATGAGGATAAAAGAGCCCGCTTTGGCCGTGATGGGCAGTTCTTTGATGTCTGACACGCCAAGCGCATCCCTTTTTTCAAGGATTTCACCGGCCGCTTCCGCTTTTCCCTCGATCACCATCACAAACAAGCCATGATCCGCTGAGCGCACAGAAAGCGCAGTCTCGGTGTCTTGATCAAAGCGTCCAAGATAAAACGTGGCTGCTTGATGCAGCGGAAGCTCCAAATCCACGAATTGATTAGGTTTGCTTTCAAGGTTAATGCGTTTTTGCGAGTAGCTCGGCTTGATTTGGCGTTCATTCGGCAACAGCCAGATCTGGAACAGCGAGACCGGCTCAGTTTGGGAAGCATTGTATTCGGCATGCAAAATCCCATGTCCGGCCGACATGTGCTGGACTTCACCGGCCGTGATCTGTCCTTTGTTTCCGAGGCTGTCTTTATGTTCTAGCGCTCCGGACAGGGGAATGGTGACGATTTCCATATTGTCATGAAAATGCTCGTCAAAACCGGCGCCCGGCGCAATCGTGTCGTCGTTAATGACGCGCAATGCGCCATAGCCCATGCGTTCCGGATTGTAATAATGGGCAAAACTGAAGCTATGCCAGGTGTTCAGCCAGCCGGATTCCACATGGCCGCGCGAGGCGGCACGCAACAAAAAAGTTTTCATATCTAGGTTTTCATTCGACGAATGCGGAGTAACTCCTTCACGATTTGCGGCGCATGTGACAGGCGCACGCGGCTGCCATCGGCGTGATGCCATTCTACAGGGATTTCGCGCAAACGAAGTCCGCGATTTTGAGCCCGTGTCAGAAGTTCGACATCAAATGCCCAGCCAGAGGTTTCCATCGTCTCAAACAGAGGACGACAAACCTGCATTCGAAACGCCTTGAAGCCGCATTGCGTATCGCGATAGGGGAGGCCTGTGAGGCCACGCACCATCAGATTGAAGACTTGTCCCGAACGGTTACGCAAGAACGGTTGTGGCGTCGCTATGGAGGCTTCAGGCGCGCGTCTGGAGCCAAACAGGACATCGGCCGAGTCGAGCCAAGGCAGGAATGCCGCAAAAGCCGACGGATGGGTCGAAAGATCCGCATCCAAGAACAAAACCCAGTCGCCGCTTGCGGCGAGCGCGCCCGAGCGTACGGCCGCGCCCTTGCCGAGATTGGTTTTATGTTTTACGACACGAACTTGGCCCTCTGAAATCGAGGCAGTTTGATCACTTGAACCATCATCCACCACCAAAAGCTCGAATGGAAGGTGTGAGCGCTCAAAAAATCGGCGTGTTTCGCTTAGAGCGTGACCGATTCGATCCGCTTCATTAAAAGCCGGGATTATGACGGAAATACGGGGTCTCTGCTCGGACATAGCCTGATCATGGCAAAAGGCGGTAGGCTTGACAAAGGACGGATTTTCTGTCCAAGGTGTCGGCAGTTCCCTGAACCCCCAACCGCACCCCACGTTTTTCGAAACGGGCGGTGCCAACCGCCCCCGGCGAGAAACGAGAGGAAGTATGAAGCAGCTGCTCACCCAGCTTGCGGCCATGCAGCCGACGTTGTCCGCCGGATCGGCGGATGGCGAGGAGATCTTTCGCGCGAACATCGCGGAAGGCGCCCTCCTGCGCGGACTGCGTGACTACATCGACAGCCTCGGTAATTCCGAGCTGCGACGACTATGGCAAAGCGCCTGTCGCAAGGCGCTCCCGCCCGCGCGTCACCACGAGCACGTGCATCGCAAGCACTTGGTGGAGACCTTCCTCCAGAGCCTGTCTGACGAAGAGAGCGGTGCGCTCTCGACTCCCAAGCAGGTCCGCGACCACGTCCAACTCGAGGTCATCAAGACGCTCGAACAAATCAAGCGCAACGACGCGCTCTATCCGAATCCCGTGCCATGAAGGCCGGGTTTTTTCTTTATGCGGCCAAATCGATATCCGTACGTTCTTGCTGCTCCGGATTCGGCACTTCGCGCGTCTTGCTTTCGTGGATCTTTTTGTAACTGTTCACGCGTGCCTGAAGCGTGTGAAAACGCGCTTCAAGACGATTCACCAACGCCTCATTCTCCTCATCCGGCATGTCGGCTGATTTGGTCAGTGCAATCGAAAGGTTATCGAGGATTTTGTCGCGCTGATATTTGTAAAAAGACAAACGGTCTTTTTCCGGAAGCGCGGCGGCTTCACGGTCGATCGACTCGATCAAAATATTTTCCGAACTCAATTCCGGAGTCAGGCGCGGCTTGGACGGCGTTTTCTCTTTTGTTTTTGTCAGCAATACCGGCGCCGGCTCTGCTTCAAAACTGCGCGGACGCTTGATATTCGGAAGCGATGGTTCTTCGCTGCGGTACAGCGGAACATCGCTCAGCGGTTCGATGTTATGCAAACCGCTTTCTTGGGCCGTCATAACCGTTTCATCACTGCCAAGTTCGTGCATTTCGTCTTTACCCGGTTCGAGTTCCATTTCGATGTCAGCTTCTTTGGTGTCGCGCAACGGTTTCTTGCCGCCCACCAACAAAAACGGCGTTTCTTTTTCGATCAATTTTTCTTCTTCGGCGGTAAGCGGTTCATCGCCAAACATGAGCTCTTCACGGCTTGGCTTGATCACGCGTTCGTAGATGTCTTTCAGCTTTTGTTCCTCGGCTTGGAGCGTCCACATTTCCGTCGTCATGTTCATCTTTTCCGAAAAGCCGTTCGCACGCGCGTAGTCGTCGGTCAGGCGCTTTTTCGCTTTTGAAATATCACCAATGCGTTCGACGATTCGGTCGGTCAACGCTTCTTTTGTCTGATGCGCCTCTTTTTCGAACTTCTTCCCAAGGGATTTTACAAACCTGTCCTGTGAAGAGGGCATTTGTTCCATCATATGCAAATATTTTAGCATTTTTTTCGACTTCGATCAAAAAAAGCGCAACACAAACAAAAACCCGACGGAGATCCGTCGGGATTGTTGTTGGTGGGCGGGGAGAGACTCGAACTCTCATGACCTTGCGGTCGCTGGTACCTGAAACCAGTGCGTCTACCAATTCCGCCACTCGCCCACGTTTTGCCGCCGTATGCTGCGTCTTTTTGGGACGCCTGTCAACGCTATTTCCAGCGCAACGCCTGTTTGATGTACCAGCTCGCGATATTCAACAGGCGGTCGCTCGGACGGCTGATGACCATGTCGGTCACGCCCATCACGCGCTTGTTCACGAGCAAGGCATACGAAGGACGCAGCAGGAACAAGGCGGCCGAACGAGCGCGAATGGCGGCCGACAACTTGAGCTGTCCGGCCCGCACGCCATCGGTCGAGGTTGCGCTGGCCAGCTGGTCGAGTGCCGTATCGATATCGCGGTCCGCCACATTCGACAGGTTGAGACCGCGGCCCGCGCTATTCGCACTGCCCCAGAACGGAGAGATGTCCTGATCGGCCGGCAGGAGCACGTTCCAAACAATCACTTGATAATTGCGCGTCTCAAGCGCGCCGCGCAGAAGCGGTTCGGCATCATCCGTACGCACGGTGACTTGTGCGCCGAGTAGCGACCAGCGGCGCTGCAAGTGATCGGCAACGGCGAGCAAATCAGCCTGGTTCGGCACGTCGATCGTGAGCGTAAGCAAGGTCGAACTTGCCGTGCTCGAAGCCGTGCCCAAGTGGCGCACGGTTTCGCCCTCATTCAATTTCCAGCCAAGCGCATCCAATTCTTTGCGCGCTTCATCCAGATCCGGCTTGGTCGTGGAGGCATCTTCCAAAAAGGGGAAAGGCGACGTGACCGCTTTTGCGTGATCCGAAGCCACCGACGCCAGTTCGATCGGATCGATCGCGAGACTCAAGGCTTTGCGCAATTTCTCATCTTTCAAAAGTTTGTCTTTCGTATTGAAGAACGCCACGGTTTCCTGCGGCAAATCAAGGCTGACGGCCTGCACCTGGTCGGCGCGGCCCTTGCTCGCATCGGCCCATGGCACGAACGCAAGCGCGTCGATCTGCGCGTTGTTCAAGGCGGCCAAGGCCTGCAAACGATCCGGATAGAATTTCAAACGTACGCTGTCGATCAGCGGCTTCAAGCCGTAAAACGCCGGAAAACGCGTGAGCTGGAAGGACAAAATATTGCCGCGACCGTCGCGCGTGAACGACGACACTTGATACGGACCCGAGCCGATCGGTTTCAGGTTCGCATCCGCAAGGCGGGCACTTGCGTCCGGAATATCTTCCCAGACATGCGCCGGCAAAATACCGACCGTGAGCAAGTTCGGAAACAATGCATCCGGAGCCGTCAGGTGGAATTGCACGGTCAGATCATCCACTTGGACGATATCAACATCATGAAAGCTCGAAGCGAGCGGACTGCGCCAATCCGGATTCTTGATGGCGTGATACGTGAACACGACGTCATCAGCTGTCACCGGCGTGCCGTCATGGAAACGCGCGTCATCTCGCAATTTCACTTCGAGCGTTTTGCCGTCATCCAACCAGTGGTACGAGGCAACGAGATCAGGCTGGGCCTGCAAATCTTTGTCGAGACGAAACAAGCCGGAAAAAATCAGCGTCACGAGGTCGCGGTCAACGTCATTGGTCGGCGCGAACAACGGATTCACGAGCTTCGGCGAGCCGACCAAGCCTTCCGAGTATTCACCACCCGAAGTCGGAACGCGTTCGAGGTTGAGGCTGGCCACGCCGTACACCGCAAAACCGAAGGCGATCACAAACACGATGGCCGATCCCCAGAACAAACGGCGTTCAGTCTGGTCGAGAACGCGATTGATGAAACGAATCTGTTTCCAGCGCGGCACCTTGCGCGGTGAAGTCACCGACAAGACGAGCGCGTGGTCATGGCCGCGATGGGGGATAAATTCTTCCGATGAATCCGAAGCCGGCGTCTGCTGCCAAAAGAAGACACGACGCCAACCCGCCCGGAACCGATCAAGCCAGGAAGACATAGGAGGAAACCTCCCGCGGCTTTATGCCACGATGAGGTTGAGGATCGCCGTGCCGAAGAACAGACAGGCGAGCGCGATGGTCGCGTAGAAGAGTCCCTTTTCGAGACCGCGCTTGGTGCGGAACACGTTGCCTTCGCCGCCAAAAGCGGAGCCGAGGCCCGAGCCGCGCTGCTGAAGCAAAATAGCCGTCGACAGGAGAATCGACAGGACGATCATGGCGATGGCGATAATGGTTTGCCGCATATCGGCCTGACATTAGCCCCGGACGGTCATTTCGTCAACCGTGATACAATGGGGCCGATGTCCGTCTGGAAAACCCTGGGCCTCCTGCTCGGCGTGCTCATTCTCGTCGGGGCTTTGTTATTTGGTCGCCAGGTCTTCACGTATTACCAGGCGATTCGTAGCGGCCAGGCCAATCCGTTGCTGGACCAACAATTGGAATCCTCAGTCAGCCACCTGCTCGCCAACCAGCATCCGTCGCAAGCCGACCTCGACTTGCTGGCCGATCCGACCGCGCCATCCATCGGCTCGGCTTCGCCCACGCTCACCATCGTCGAATTCTTGGACTTCGGCTGCCCGTACTGCGAGCAGGCCTTCCAGCCGGTGCGTGAGGGTGTGCTGGCGCATCAGGACAACGTGAAGCTCGTCATCCGTAATTTTCCGCTGGAAGACCTCCACCCGGGCGCGACGCACGCCGCCTATGCTGCTCACTGCGCACTCGAGCAGGGAAAATTTTGGGAGTATCACGACAAGTTGTATCTGAATCAGACTTCGTTCACCGACAATGATCTGATCAACTTCGCGCAGCAAGTCGGACTCGATCTACCAAAGTTCAATTCGTGTTTTACCTCGGACCGCGCCAAACAAGTCGTGCAGCATGACCAGGCGGTCGGGCTGTCGGCCGGCGTCGAAGGTACGCCTACCTTCTTTTTCAACGGCGTAAAGATCCAGGGCGCGCCCTCGCGCGAGGCATTCGAGTATCTCATCAACCGCTTCCTGACCGGAAAATAATATGTTCTCTCGTCTCGCACGTTTCGCGGCCCGCCTTCTCGGATGCTTGGCATTGCTTGCCACGTTCGTTCCCTTGCCGGCGTTTGCGCTCGACGTGAACTGCTGGTGCCAGCAGACCTCGAGCCTGGTGTGCAACCACGATGTCGAGACATCGACCAGCACGCTCTCGGTTTCGGACGCGTTCAGCGATGCGAACCGCAACAACACCTGCAATGTTTGCCGCGCGTATTGCGCAAGCCTCGCGGGCGGTCCGTGGACGACCACGCATTGTGAATCGGGGTATCGCGAAGAAATCTGCGGCGAGTGTTATGCCGACGCATCTTCCAGCTGTACGGCCGAACGCGGAGCACGCGTGCGCACGGGCAGCACCGGCTCGACTTCGACAACGACCGAATTACCACGCTGCCCGACGGCCGTGCAGGATGTCTTCCCCGTGCATCTCGGTACGCCCATCGGCGGCGTAAGCCAGGTGAACGGTCTCGCGGATTACATCAACGTCGCGTATCGCTATCTCGTGAGTGTCGTGCTGGTGGTGGCGATCGTCATGACCGTGTACGGCGGTTTCCGGTATTTGTTCGGCGCGAGTGCGGGCAGCGTCTCCGCTGGCAAGGACATTATCCGCGACGCGTTGATCGGCATGTTGATTGTGCTCGGTGCGTATACGATTCTCGCGACTATCAATCCGGCTACCACCATTCTCGGCTTGAATCCACCCACCAAAATCGCTTGTCAGGAGTTGGATGTTCCGCCCGCAGTCCAGTCCAACCGCTGTAATAGTGATTCGGATTGCCATGTTGCCGGACAGCATTGTGTGGAAACGCAATTCGTTTTCCGCACTGACACGGACGAGGTTGTCGGGTCGGCGATCCGTACGGGTTCGGCCGCCGGAGCCGAAGCCGGCGGGGGAATTGGCGCGGCCACCCACATTCCGGGCGCAGAAACCGTGGGTACCTGGTCCGGCCGCGTAATTGGTGCCCTGGGCACGGCCGCGGGCGCTGGATATTACGCGCTCTTCAATATTGGCGGCCACGTGAAGGCCTGTTCCGACGGAAGCAACGGCTCGCCTTGCGATAGTTCGGACGACTGCCGTCCGGGTTTGTATTGTCTCTCGAACTGGAATTTGTGCACCTTGCCTTCCGCGTTGCCGAGAGGCGCGCCCTGCGGTCCGTTGGATCGCGTGGCCGGTTCTTCCGGAGCCGACCGGGCCGTGTGCGCTGACGGAGAAGACAACTGCATCCGTCCGGCCGGAACTTCCGCGATCGCTGCGTTGGCCGGAGGGGATTACTCGGTATGCCGCGGCAGCGTTGATCCGATGCTTACCATCAACGACTATGTGGGCAACAATTCGCGCGTACCCGATAACTACAACTGTACGACCAACCAGGATTGCGCCGCATCCGGCCCTTTTGAGAGCGTCACGGGCATGCAGTGCATCGGTCCGGAAAATCCTTGGCGCGGAAAATATTGTTATCTCGACTCGGCCAACCAGGCCCGCTTTGTACACGAAGACGATCCGGACCATCCGGGCGGAGCCTATATCCGAGCGCGTTCCGGTTTTGGCGGCGCCTTCAATATCCAACCTGGGATCACGCCTTGCGTACACAATGGCATCGCTGGCAGCACGGTGACGCCGCTGGTCTGCAACGGTTCGTCCAATACCCAGTACACGTGTGTCTACTGTCCGTCTTCCGGCGACCGCGTCTGGACATATCTCATGTCCGGCAGCCCGGCTGCGGCCGAACAGATCGGCGTCTGTAACGAGAAGAGTGCCATCGGTAATCCTTGCTCCGGATCCTAGGGCGACAATTTTGAGGACGCGACGGGGGCCTTGCCATGGCTTCCGTTTGGTGATAGCGTCGCCGCCAACATGCCGTCCAAGCAATCTCTGCAACGGATTTCGATCAAGGGCGCCCGGGTGAACAACCTGAAGAACGTTTCCCTCGATCTTCCGAAGAACGCATTTATCGTGATGACGGGCCTCTCCGGCTCCGGAAAGTCATCGCTCGCCTTTGATACCCTTCATGCGGAAGGCCAGCGTCGCTACATGGAATCCATGTCGTCGTATGCGCGCCAGTTCATGGAATTGCAGGATAAGCCCGATGTCGATTCGATCGAAGGCCTGACGCCGACCATCGCCATCGACCAAAAATCCACTTCGCATAATCCGCGTTCGACCGTCGGTACCGTGACGGAAATTTACGATCACCTGCGTTTGTTGTTTTCGCGCGCCGGACGCATGCACTGCGTCACCTGTGGCGCGCCCGTGACCGAACAATCGCCGCAAGACATTGCCGCGCGTGTGCTCGAACTCGCCAAAACCGCGCCGGTTATTTTGCTCGCGCCGCTCGTGCGCCAAGTGAAGGGCGAACACAAGATCGCGCTCAAGACCGCGCGTGAAGCGGGCATCAAGGAGGTGCGTTTTGATGGCACGCTCGTCGATGTCGAAGAGATGATGCAGACGCGCATCGACAAGACGCAGTCGCACAGCATCGAAGCCGTGGTTGCGCGCATCGAAAAGAAAACGCCAATGGTTTTGGAAAGCGCCCTTGAGCTCGTGAAAAAGGCGCTCGACCTCGGCAAGGGGATGGTGATTTTGCTGGACGAAGAATCGGGCAACGAGGTTTCGCTTTCGCAGTCGTTGTTCTGCTCGACCTGCAATGTGAGCCTGCCCGCGCTTGAGCCGCGTCTGTTTTCGTTCAACTCGCCACATGGCGCCTGTCCCGACTGTACCGGTCTTGGCATCAAACTCGTGCTCGAACCCGAGCTCGTGATTCCGAACAAGCGTCTCACGCTCGCACAAGGCGCGGTCAAACCGTGGACGCGTATTGCCGGTTCGCAAACCAGCCAATTGAAGATGCTCGAACAAGTCGGGGCGAAGCACGACTTCACCATCAATCAACCAATCGCCGAATTTTCACCCAAAGCGTTGGCTGTCTTGTTGAATGGCGATGGCGAATTCGAAGGTATTCTTGCGATGCTCGCCGCCAAACACAAGGAAACCGATTCCGAATACGTGCAAAAAGAAATCGAGCAGTACATGCGTGAATTGACCTGTCCGGAATGCGGCGGCCATCGTTTGCGCAAAGAATCGTTGGCCGTGACGGTCGCGGACAAAACGATCGCCGACTTGGTGCGTTTGCCGCTGGATGAAATGGTCGTATTTTTTGAAACGCTCGGCAAAGGCCAAGCCAAAGCCAAGGCTTCGAAAATTTCCAAAGCGAAAATCGAAAAGAAAGACGACATTGCCGGCTTTAGCGAGCGCGAACGTTTGGTGGCTGACCAAGTGACCGGCGAAGTGAAACGCCGTTTGCGCAACTTGCTCGATGTCGGTTTGGATTATCTGACCTTGGATCGCTCGGCCATGTCGCTGTCAGGTGGTGAAGCGCAGCGTGTGCGTCTGGCCGCCCAGCTTGGTTCGGAATTATCCGGTGTCACCTACATTTTGGATGAACCCTCGATCGGTTTGCATCAGCGCGACAACGACAAATTGATCGGTACGATCAAGCGTTTGCGCGATCTTGGAAACACGGTCGTCGTCGTCGAGCACGACGAAGCCGTGATGCGTGCCGCCGACCATATTGTCGACGTGGGTCCCGGTGCCGGTGAATACGGCGGAGAAATCGTGGCTCAAGGCACGTTGGCCGAACTCAAAAAAATCAAAGAAAGTGAAACCGGCGCATATCTTTCCGGCAAAAAGAAACTCGATTTCCCGAAAAACCGTCGCAAGGGCAATGGGAAGAGCATTACCGTGCGTGGCGCGACCGCCTTCAACTTGAAAAATGTCGACGTGAAGATTCCGCTGGGCCAGCTCGTATGTGTTTCGGGCGTTTCGGGTTCGGGTAAGTCGACGCTCGTGCTCGATATTCTCGGCCGCGCGCTGTCCACGCATTTTTACGGCGCCAAAGATCCGGCCGGCGAACACAAGAAGCTCGAAGGTTTGGATCATGTCGACAAAGTTGTCTCGGTTGATCAGAGTCCGATCGGTCGCACGCCGCGTTCCAACCCTGCGACATACACGGGCGTCTTCACGGCGATCCGCGATTTGTTCACCGAAATTCCGGAAGCCAAGACGCGCGGCTTTGATGCCGGCAAATTCTCCTTCAACGTGAAAGGCGGCGGCCGCTGTGAAGCCTGTGGCGGCGACGGCTATGTCCAGATCTCGATGCAGTTCTTGCCGGACGTGTACGTCGAGTGCGTGGACTGCAAAGGCAAACGCTACAACTCGGAAGCCTTGGAGATTACGTGGCGCGGCAAACACATTGCCGACATTCTCGACATGACCGTCGAAGAAGGCCGCCGCTTTTTCTCCGACCAGCCGCTCATTTACGACAAGTTGAATGTCTTGCACGAAGTGGGTCTCGGTTACGTGCGCCTTGGCCAGCCGGCCACCACGCTTTCCGGTGGTGAAGCCCAGCGCGTGAAGCTCGCCACCGAGCTCTCCCGTCGTGCCACGGGTCGCACGATCTACATTTTGGATGAACCGACCACGGGTCTGCACTTCGAAGACATCAAGCGACTCATGGGCGTCTTGAACGCCCTGGTCGACAAGGGGAATACCGTGCTCGTCATCGAGCATAACCTCGACGTCATCCGCATGAGCGACTGGGTGATCGACATGGGTCCGGAAGGCGGCATGAAGGGCGGTATCGTGGTCGCCGAGGGCCGTCCCGAGGACATCGCCAAGAACAAGAAGAGCTGGACCGGCAAGTATCTCAAGGAAGTGATGTAACTCTTGACTCCATTTACGTTCTCCGCTAACCTAGCGCCCATTCCGATATGTCCGAAATCACCCAATTCCCGGCCGTCATCCAGCCCTCTCAAATCGAGACGGGCATGACCATCCGCATCCACCAGAAAATCAAAGATGTCGGCTCCAAGGGCGAAGAAAAGGAGCGCGTGCAGGTCTTTGAAGGCCTCGTTTTGAAGGTCGGCGGCAACGGCATCTCCAAGACCATGACCGTGCGCAAGGTCGCGGACGGCATCGGCGTCGAGCGCATCTTCCCGATTGCCTCGCCGGTCATCACCAAGATCGAGCTCGTGAAAATGGTTCAGACCCGCCGCAAGGACATCGGCTTCATGCGCAACACCAAGAAGCGCATTCGCGAAATCAAGAGCGTGAAGCTCCGCGAAGCCAAGGTCTAAAAAACTCTCCGCTACGGCGGAGAGTTTTTTTGTTTGTCTTATGGACGACCGAGTCCCAGGTTTTCGTTGACGGTCGAGGCCGTATCGCGGATGACTTGCAGTGAGACATCATACGGACCGGCAATCGGATCACCGAATTTGTAGTTCACGTAAAACGCTTCACTGATGTCGTCGACCTGTTTGTTCCAATTCGGACCAAACCAGTTCTGCACGATGTCTTCGGTTTGTGCCCAGCGCAGGATGCCGCCTTTGGTGGGAAGATAGACTTTCGGATCGGTCTGGAATTTTACGAGCTTGGACGCCGGGCGATAAGTCACGTTTCCACCGATCGGAACCAAAGCCATCTGATCGATCGGGATCACCTGCACATTGTTGAAGTCGCCGTACCAAGTGAAATAGGTTTTTTCGTTCGGGAACACATACCGCTTGCCGTTCGAGGCGTAGTAATAGACGGCGGTATCGGACAACGTCTGCACATTGTTGTCATCCGGGATTTTGATCAGCGAACCGACCGGCAATTGCAACGAAAGTCCGGCCTGGAAGCCGATGCTGATCGTCTTGTTCGGGAATGTCTGCCCGTTTACGACGGCGGTGAGCGTCGACGTGCCATTGCGCAACGAGCGGATGAGGAAGCTCGCGCGTCCCGAGCTATTCGTGGTCGGGGTAAGCGGCACGATTTCATCCATGTCGCCGCGCGACGAAGTGAGCGTCACCGGCAAATCGGGCATATTGCCGTAGTACATGTTTTTGATCGTCACCGACACGGTCGCGCTGTCGATGCCGTCGGCTTTGACCGAATATTTGTTCGCGCCAAAGGTTGAAGCGTCCCAATTGATGGTTTGTCCGGCGCTTTGGGCATGCGCAATCGGAAGAGCCAGGGCGAATACGCCCGCCAAGGTCAAAAGAAAGGATTTCATAGGGCCTAGTGTACCCGAGACGCGAGACGCGAGGAAATATAGGTGAGGAGATTCTGGTAGGTGTCTTCCAGCTTTCCGTCCGGGTTTTCCAGCACGATATCGGCCTCTTTGGCACCGGCTTTTTCTTCATCCATGCGCTTGATACGGCGCTCCAAGTCTTCGGCGGTCGTGCCCGGGCGCTCTTCGATACGACGAATCAGGTCGGCGCGCGGCGCATCGATAAAAATGACATGCGTGTCCGGATATTTTGCCTTGATCGAATGCGCGCCGCGCATATCCGTGATCATCAAAACCGGGCCTTGGGCGAGTTTGGCATCCAACTCCTTGCGTGATGTCCCGTAGGAGCGTCCAAAGGTTTCAACCCATTCCACAAAGCCGTCATGCGAGGCGAGTTCGGCAAACGCTTCCGGTGAAAGAAAGAAAAAATCCTGCCCTTCGGTTTCGATCGGGCGTGGTTTGCGGGTGGTTGTGGTGATCGCGCGCACGAGCCCTAAGCCGGACTGGGTGAGGAGACGTTCCTGCACCGTACTTTTGCCGACCCCGGACGGGCCGACCAAGATAAAAATCGGGTTCATGAGCGGCGGAACTCTTCGGCCATGGTTTCGAAGGCCGGATCAGGTGCGAGTTCGAACTTTTTGCGCTCGCCCGAGGTCGGATCGTCGAATTCAAGCGATACGCTTTGCAGCATGAGGCGCGGCGCCTTGATATTGCGCTTCGTGTTTTCGATGGCGTACAACTGGTCGCCGATCACCGGGCATTGCATGGCATGCAAATGCGCGCGGATCTGGTGCTGGCGTCCGGAAAGAATCTCGATATCGGCCAAGGTCGCGCTCTTGAAGCGTTCGCGCACGTGATAATGAGTCCATGCGGCCTTGCCTTCTTTCTCGTCGACCGGACGGGCAGCCATGCGTGGCTGTGTCGTCGAGCGCGCAATGCGGAATTTGATGTCACCTTCTTCTTCCGGAAGATCACCGTAGCAAAAGGCGAGATAGGTTTTCTTGACCGTGCGTCCGCTGAACTGTTTTTTGAGAGAATCGAATGCGTCCTGGGTTTTCGCGATTACCATAAGACCGCTTACTTCGCGGTCGAGACGCGAGACAATGCCCGGACGTTCCGGATCTTCACCAATCTTTGCGATTTTCGGATCATGGGCGACCAAAAGATCGACCAAGGTTCCGGTTTTTTGTCCGGCATCCGGATGCACCATGAGACCGGTCGGCTTATCGAGCACGATATAGTCTGGCGTCTCCTCAATAATAAGATCAGCCAGATCGGGGAGGGGACCAGTTTCAATCTTCACCGAGATTTTTTCCTTCACGGACTTTTCCTGGCCGTCCCAAGCCACCTTGTCGCCGTTTTTGAGGAAGCGATGCACGCTGGTTTCTGCCCCATTCACGCTGAAGCGACCGTCCTGGATCAGCTTTTGGATATTCGAACGCGTCCGTTCGGGGAGAACGGTCGTGAGGAAGATATCAAGGCGCTCGCCTTCTTGATCGGGGCCTATTTGCCAGGTCTGGGGTTCCATGGCCGCAGCATAGAGGAAATCGGGCTTTTTGACACGTCCCCAAGGGAAACGTATCTTCCAGCAGCATGCGAGGGTAGCTCAGTTGGTTAGAGCGCCGAGCTTATACCTCGGTGGTCGATGGTTCGATTCCATCCCCTCGCACCAGAAAATCCCATCAATTCGATGGGATTTTGTGTTGGAAGGATTGACTTTTTGGATGAAAAACGCCATCGTCCCCTCCGGGAGGTGCTCATTGGAACCATCACGCAAAAGGCGGCTGCTCGCTCGGCTCGTCGTCTACACGGCGTTCAGCTTGATCATCGGACAGCTGGTGATCCGGCTTCCGGCTCCGTACCAGAACGTGTTCGGTATCGCACTGTGTGTCGCTTGCGTCGGAGTGCTCGTCTGGGTCATCTACGAAGTGTACTTCCGTCGGGAGTCTTCGCCCGAGCTCGATCGTTATCTCGAAGACTACAAGCGCCGCAAACGCGAGCGCGAGAAACCTTGATCCCAGCCGGGATCTTTTTTTATTGTTCCGCGTTCGCGAGTTCTTCGGTGAGACGTGTCCACTCGGCTTCGGTGTGCTGGATCATCGTTTCGAGTGTCGACAATTTTTTCGTGCGCTCCAAATCAAACTTCACCGGATCCTGCGTGAACAATTTCATGATGCCCGAGCGTTCATCTTCCAAAACCATGAGCTGCTTTTCGACTTTGTTTATGGCGCGTTTCAATTCTTTTATTTTCTCGTGCCGTTCGGCTTTAGACGGGCCTTTGAACGGGGAGTTCGACTCCTCTTCCGCTTCGATTTTGGGCGCGATGCCTTCCTCCTTTGCGATGTCGTACACGTATTCTTCGTATGAACCCGCATAGGAGACAACGGTTCCATTGCGCACGTCCAAAATGCGCGTTGCCACGAGATTTACGAAGGTTCGCGAGTGGGAAATAAAGAGTACGGTCCCGTTCCAACGACGAAGCGCGTTGCCAAGCGCTTCCACGGTTTCGAGATCAAGATGGTTGGTCGGTTCGTCGAGCAGCAAGACTTCCGGACGCGAGAGCAAAAGTCCGGCCAAGACCAAACGCGAGCGCTCGCCACCCGACAGCATGCCGATTTTCTTTTCCAAATCATCTTTCGGAAACAAAAAGTCTCCGGCCATGCGCATCAAATCTTCTTTTTCCGTTCCCGATGTCGCCGTGCGTTCGAGATAATTCCAGATCGTGTCTTCGGCATACAACGCATCCGGCGCGTGTTGGTCGTAAAAGCCGACGCGCAAACGATTGTTCCAGGTGTAGGTTCCGTCCAGTTTTTCGATGCGACCGGCGAGGGTCTTCAGGAGCGTGGATTTTCCTTTGCCGTTTTCACCGAGTACGGCCACGCGCTCGCCGCGATCAATTTCAAAGGCAATGTCTTTCGCAACGACATTGTTTCCGTAGCCAATCGCCAAACGCAAAGCGCGCACGGCGAATTGTTTGCGGTGATCTACCGCCGGAATCCGGATTTTTACGGTTTTGAGCGCGCTCGCGATATCAATCGTCTTTAATTTACGCAGCTGCTTCATTTTGGACTGCGCTTGCGAGGCCTTGCTGGCTTTGGCTCGGAAACGGTTGATAAACGCCTCCAAATGCTTCTTCTGGGTATCGATGTTTTGGTTATATTTTACGTCCAAAGCGAGCTTTTCCTCCTTATATTCGAGATATTCATCCACCGGACGGGGGAAGAGGAACAGCTTTCCACGCTCCGCTTCGAGCGTTTGTTCGCACGTACTCATCAGGAATTCACGATCATGCGACACGATCAAAAAAGCGCCGTTCCACTCCTGCAAAAAACGCTCGAGCAAAAGCTGGGTCTGCAGATCGAGGAAGTTCGTCGGTTCGTCGAGCAAGAGCAGATTCGGTTCTTTCAAAAGCATGGCCGAAATTTTTACGCGCATGCGATAGCCGCCGGACAAGCTTTCATAGGGCACATGCAAACGTTCTTTTTTGATATCAAAACCGCCGGCCATTTTGGCGCATTCCCATTCCTCGCGTTGCGAGATGCGTTTCAAATATTCCAAAACCGTTTCTCCTTTTTCGTAATCCTCATGTTGTTTGAGATATCCGAGGCGGCAGGCCGGATGAATCACGATTTCTCCGGCATCTTGTTTTTCATCGCCCACGATCATGTGCAAGAGCGTGGATTTTCCCGCGCCGTTGCGTCCGATAAAACCGATCTTGTCGCCTTCGCTGATCGACACGCTCGCATTCTCAAACAGCACATGCAGGCCATGCGCTTTGTCGAGTTTGTCGATGTGGAGGAGAACGCCCATTTGCCACGCAGGATGCGGCAGGAAAGGACGAGCGTCAACCACGCAGGATTGACAAAACGCCCAAAATCCGATAGGAAACATCCAGTTCATCCTTCAAATGGGAGGTCGTATGCAGCGTCCCTGGGTTCGAGCCTTGTTCACGTTCCTGGTCTCGCTGATCGGCCTCGAGTCGATCACCGGCATCGTCTGGCTGTTCACGACGAGCGACAAGTTGCACGAGATTTGCCTGGGGGCAGGAATCCTCTTGTCCACTTGGTTCGCATATCTTGAGCACGATCGTTCCACGCGTGATCCGATGCTCATGGATCGCGAACAACAGCGAGCACTTCTGCGCCAATTCGCGCGCGACCAAAGACGCGAAACGCAGCGCCCGCCTTGATCCGCTTTCGCGGGTCTTTTTCTTTTCAAAAAAAGCCGCCCATTCAGGCGGCGGCCGCGAGGAGAACCTGGTGATACTCCTCATACAGCGAGGCAGGATCACGTTCGGTCTTGGGCGGGATGAGATAGAGCGCATGCCCGGTCCACTGGTGGGTGATAAGCCCCGGACCGAGCACAGATTCGATCATCCGTTCGAGACGGGGAATCACCGTCTTGTACAGCTCCGAGCGTTCGTCCGGCGTGAGATCAGCCGACCGCTTCACCCCGCGACGCTCGGGATGAATGGCGACCCAACCAGGCATGTCGAGACCGTACACGATCTCGGCTGACCAGTAAGTGAAGCGCTTCAACAAGCGATTCGACTTCGGCGCAACCATGCTTTCCATGTTTACCCCCCGTTTAGGGACCACTTTCAAGATCGCATTCAAATAAAGAAAAGTCAAAGTCCCCTCGGGTGAGGGGACTTATTAGTTTATTCTTTATTTATTCGGAGATCGTGACTCCGTCTGTGCTCTGTTTATCTACGTCGATCGAAGCGTAGAGATTGCCGACCGGTAAGGCGAGCGTGGCCATGTAGTGGCCGTCGGCCGTGGCTTGGCCGTCAAAACTCACTTCACCCATGTTCGGGTAATAGCCCATGCCCATGAGCTCGCTGCCATTGCAGGTCACGGAATACGATTTTTTGAACTTCACTTCGGTTCCGTTCACGAGAAGTCCGGTGACATTCACGCGCTTCGCATCCGTGATGCTGTCTTTGCAGGCGTCTTTGGGCGCAAGCTGGAGAGTCATGGTTTTTCCTTTGCGGTTCAGCTCGATGATCTGGCCCGCGCGATAGGTTTGCGTCATGAGCAAGCTTCCGCTCGCATTGATGTAATCCGTGATGCGCAAATCATCGCCTTCCCATTGTTCGAGCACGCGCACGATGGCGAGCAGCGGATAGTCTCGCTGCTCAAACGAAGTCGTGATGCCCGGACCCGTGGTGTCGTGATGGGCAAGCTCGGTCAATTTATTGTTTGCTGCATCCGCGACCGACACGGTCATGGCCTGTTGTTCGCTGCCTCCATCAAAACTCGGAACCGTGCCGACCACCGTGAGGTCATTCGGCAAGGTGAGCGTGTGCACGACATTCGCGCCATCCGGCAAGAGATTCGCGACGCGCGCCAGCAGGCTTTTCTCGCTCGCAGAATCATCCGTGACTGGTTCCGTGGTGGTAGCAGAAGAACCTGAATCCGCCTTCAGGGCAGCGATTTGAGCCTGTGCCTGCTTGAGTTGCGCGTTCGTGCTCAAGAACAAGCCATTGGCTACGAATCCCACGATCACCAACAACACGACCACCGTACCCATCAACCACTGTTGAGTCTTGCTCATAGGCTAGATGTAACGTTCTTCGACTTTCTGCCAGTTCAGATTTTTCCAGAAAGCCTCGAGATACTTGGCGCGCTCGGTCGGCTTGTAGTCGACCGTGTACGCGTGTTCCCACACGTCGAGCGCGAACAGGATTTTCTGGCCGCCGAGTTGACCAAGTTCATGGTCGCTGACCCAGATCGTGAGCAAGTTGCCATTCGTTTCGTCCTGCACGAGCAACACCCAGCCGATGCCGCGCATGAGGGCCGTGGCATTGGCCTGCTTCTTCCAGCCATCGAACGAAACATATTGTTCGGCCAAGGCTTTCTGCAAGGCATCTTTCGCGCCTTCGGATTTTTCAAACTGCGAGAAATAGTACTCATGCAAACGCATGCCGTTGAATTCGAATCCCATGCGGCGCGTAAGTTCGGACAGCTCGATCGCCATGGCTTCAGAGTTCTGCTTGTGGGTGTCGATTTTCTCGAGCAAGGCATTCGTGTTCTTCACGTAGCCGGCGTAGAGCTTGAGATGTTCGCTGATCTGGGTCTCGGACAAGCCCTCCATCGGGGAGAGCGTAAAGGTCTTGGCTTCGTAGGTTTTACGCATATTTTAGGCCTAAAAATGAGTCTTCCTTTGGCATGGTATGCGAGCGTTCGCGTGTTGACAAACCGCCAAAGCTATGGCATTCATGGCATACCCCGTTCCCCGACAACTCAACCAAGAAGGAGAACTTATGCCCCTTCGCATCGAGTTCTACGATGAGTCTCTCGATGATGCCGAGTACCGGAAGACCATGCTCGACCGTGGGTTCCGGATCCGCGAGCCTCTGGCGCGCCAGAGCAGCGGTCGTCTCGGCGTCTACATCGGGTACGCACGCCTGCCGTCGTACCTGGACCAAGCGCCTCCGCTTCCGGAGGAGTGGCTGCCCCGCTACTTCTTCATCGAGAAGCTGTACGACGTCGACCTCAAGCAGGGTCGCTACGAGTACGCGGACCAGTCCTCCGCGGTCGTGATCGACGTCCAGAAGGTCAAGGACAAGTCCGTCAACGCGAAGGACCAGCCGTTCTACTTCCAGGTCGACATCCAGGGCGAGCGCCTGGCCGTGATCGTCGAGGCCTTCCGCCTCCTCGTGACCGGTCGGCTCAAGCCGAAGGAAGAGTGGTCGAGCCCCGGCTCGATCGAAGCGCCCAAAGCCGAAGCGAGGGAGCCGAGCGGAAGCCACACCCTCCCTCAGACGGCCGCGACGACGCAGGCGGCGTGAAAGACGCTTCCGGCGGCGGCCGCGGCCCACCCTAAACCCTGACACGGGCGAGTGTCGGGGTCTTTTTTTTATTTCGCAAACGGATTCGGCAAGCGTTTCAGGAGTTTGCTCACGTATTCCAAGGCCTGTTCGCGCGTCTGGATTTTGTTTTCGTCGCGTTGCAGTTCGACATCCGCCAAAATGGTGCCGATCTGCGGTCCGGGTTTCACGCCAAAGGGGATGAGGTCGCGTCCGTATACCAAAGGCTTGATGCCATCTTCATCCAAATGAAATTCACGGATGGTTTTTGCAAACATGAGTCCATGCGCATACGGCATGATCTCGATTCCCGGAAAGCCGCGGCCACGCGCATCTGCTTCCGATACCGCGAGATAGATACGCCACGGCAACGGCTGGATGCGTTTCAACAATTTGCGGATCGCATTCACGTATTGGTCTTCGGTCAGCGTGCCCAGCGAGAGTTGGCGCGCCAGCATGCCCGGTTTTAGATGATCTTTGGCGCACATGGTGGCCGCGAGCCGTATGTCCGCGCCAAAAGTCCAGCGATTGAGCAAATCCTCGGCCGGTTTTTCGCCCGCTTCTTCATGTCCAAGCGAACGAATGCGCGGCACGCCGTCTTTTTCACCCATGTGCGTCGTGCTCGGTTTGCCCAAGTCATGGCAGAGCGCGCCGATGATCGCTTGCAGGCTTTCTTCGTCATTAAAATGTTCGCGCTTCACGATGCGGGATGCTTGGTCAATCACCATCATGGTGTGAATCCAGACATCACCCTCCGGATGCCATTCGGGTTCTTGTGGTGTATCGATCAAGGCATGTAATTCCGGATAGCTACGGCGAATCAAGCCGAGCGTGCGCATAAGCTCGAATCCAACCGACGGCCGCGGCGCTTTCAAAAACAGTTTTTTGAGTTCTTCGGTGACGCGTTCTTTGGATAATTCATCCAAATCGCCGCGACTCACCATCAAACGCATCAGTTCGAGTGTCGCCCGATCAATTTTCAGATCAAAACGCGCCGCAAACTGGATGCCGCGATACACGCGCAGGGGATCGTCCACGAACGTCGAGGCATCCACGATTTTTAACAGATGATTCTCCAGATCTTCACGGCCATGGAACGGATCAAACAGCTCGCCCGTATTTGGATCGGCTGCCATGGCGTTCATCGTGAAATCGCGCCGCCGCGCGGCTTCGGTCGGATCAAGTTCCGGATCACCGGCGACCTCGAATCCCTTATGTCCCGGTCCGGTTTTGGATTCCGTGCGCGGAATGGCTACATCCAAATCCAAACCATCGCCGAGCATCACTTTGTAGATGCCGAAGCTGCGTCCGATCGTCTCGACTTTGTCTCCAAAAATCTTGCGCAAGATTTTTTCCAATTCTTCGGCTGTGACGCCGTAGGTTTCCAGATCCGCATCCTTTGATTTGATACCGAGCAGCGCATCACGCACAAAGCCGCCGACCAGCGCGGCCTTGGGAACAGTCTTCGTCACTTTGCGGGCAGCTTCAAGCAGGCGCGGGTCTTGGCCTTCAAACGAAACGCGGGACGGCGTTTTCACCTCACTATGATACCAGTCTTTGGCCGATCACCGTGCGCAACTCATCCATGCCTTCGCCGGTATGCGCCGATACGAACAACGGCGCATATTCCGCGTACTGTTTGCGTAGTGTGATGCGCGGCACCTTTTTGGCGGCATCCACTTTGTTAAAGACGTAGATTTTTGGGATGTCATTCACTTTCAGCTTGGTCAGGATCTCTTCGACTTCCGCAATCTTCTCATGCAAGAACGGATCACTGACATCGATTACATGCAACAGCAAATCGGCATCCACGGTTTCGTCCAACGTCGAACGAAAGGCATCAATCAATTTGGGTGGCAGGTCCTGGATAAACCCGATTGTATCTGAAATGAGCACGCTCGTGCCGCGACCGCTGCCATCATGAGCGGGGAGCCACAGTTTTCCGACATGCGTATCCAAAGTCGCGAACAACTGGTTCTCGACATACGCGCCTTTTTTCGTCAGTGCATTCACCAACGAAGATTTTCCCGCGTTGGTGTAGCCAACTACAGAAACCGTTTTCAAACCCACTCGATCACGACGCTTACGATGCCCTTCGCGCGACACGGCGATGCGCTCGAGCTCTTCCTTCATGCGTTTTTCCTGCGCAAACAAGTGGCGCTTCATGAGCTCAGTGTTGGTTTCACCCTGGCCGCCGCGCGTGCCCGTGCCACCGGCCTGTTGCATCATTTCCTGACCAATACCGTAAATACGCGGACCCATATGGCGCACGGCTGCCAAACGAATCTGCATCTTGGCTTCCAGCGTTTTGGCGCGCTTGGCGAAAATTTTCAGAATCAAATCAACGCGATCCCAGACCTGCATCTCCAGTTTTTGCTTGCGCAGATATTCGGCCACGTTATACATCTGCCCCGGTTTGAGCAGATTATTGATGATCAGTACGTCGGCTTTTTCTTTTTTTGCGATTTGCGCCAGCTCTTCCAGCTTTCCCGAACCAATGTAGGTGCGATAATCCGGCGTTCCACGTTTCTGGATGCGCTTCACGATCACGATGCCGCCATAGGTAAGCGTCAGCGACTCCAATTCATGTAGTCGGCGGCTGGCGGTACGCGCGTCCATGTCGTCGTCGATGACGTCCATCAAAATGGCGCGCGGTTTGAGGGGTATGCGGGGCATGTCTCCAAGGTGTAGGGTGAAGCAAAACCGGAATATGAGCCAGCGCCTGATTTTTCTCTACGACGCCGATAGCGGAATCCTGCCCGCCCTGCTCGATGCGGGCAAGCGTCTCATGAATGACCCGGCGACCTGCCATTTGTACCGTCTGACACATGGCTTGGTGTTTGAGAAACGCGCTTGGAGCGACTTTCTGTCGCGCTTGCCGATGCCGTTTGAGTACGCGCATCGCGAATATGCCGGAATGCGCGCCGCACCGGCGGTGATTCGCGAACAAGATGGGGGAATTTCTGTTCTCGTCTCTTCGGAAGAGCTGGAAAAAACGTCTGATGTGCATCAATTGATCAAAACAATCGAAGGCAATCTCTTGACAGGCTTCGCGGAATAGGGAACGCGGTAGAGAGGGGAGAAACAACCCCGGAAGGAGATCGCGATGAAAAAGATGTTGCCCCTGTTCGCCGTTCTCGGTGGCTGTGTTCTGGCTGCACCCGCGCCTTTGGAGGCGCAAGACGCTCCACCCTTCGACCCGCCCGAGTTCCATCTGCCTTCGGCCCGCGTCGAAGGCCTGCCGGAGCTCGAGCTGCACGAGACATGGCATCCGCGTTCGCATCCGATGGGCACGCTGCTGCTCGACTCGTCGCGCCATCTCTGGATGGTGACCGGCTCCGGCTTGCGTCGACCCGTGAACGGCGACGATACGCTGGGCGAGATCGGTCTCGGTTTCGAGGACGCAATCCCCATGTCAGACGAAGAGGAGCGCTGTGTCGTTGCCGATCGTGGCTCCGACTACTGGTACCCGGAGATCGAAGACTGGCATCCGGTCTTCGGCCCTTACGAGGACGAGAACCTGTACGTCCTGAACTGGGACAGTCTCGAGCGGCGCATCACTTCTCCCGAGGCCATGCAGTCCTATGGTCTCAACACGATGTGGATCGACTGGTTCGATGCCAGCGATGAGCAATGGTACATGTTCGAAGATGAAGATCCGCCGTTTCCGATGCGCGATGGCGCGCTCGTGCGCACCGAGCTCGGTCTCTACTACGTGGTGCATGGGCGTTCGTACTACTTCTGGCCGCAGACGCTGGCCGAAGAAGCGGGTTATCACACCGAATCCGCGCTCGAGATGCACGATGCGCGCTTGCGTGACGTGGCTCCGGCCGCGTTTACGCTCGAGCGCTGGGGCTTCGAGCTATGTCCCGCCGACGATACGCCATGACCCAGTACTGGATCGCGGCGCTGATACTAACAGGAGCCCTAAGCTTCTCGCTCGGGCTCCTCTTCCCCTGATTTTTCGGGGGATTTTTTTACGCGTTCGGTTTTTCTGGATCTTCGCTGATCGCCGCCGTCGATTCTTCTCCGGCCTCACGCGAATATTCATTCCACGCGTCCTTCAAGGTTTGTTTCAGTCCTTCCAAATCCTGATCATCGTTCAGCTCCGCGATGTCGAGGTGACTTTCCACCACTTCATCCACGAGCAGATTCCAATCGCCTGCATTGGAAAGTCCTTTGGCACGAGCGATGTCGCTGATTTCGTTGAACAAGTCCGAGCGGTTCAGGGTGTCGAGATTTGCCATATGCGGAGAGATTACTCGCCAAACGTCGCGGCGTAAAATTCGACACCGGCATCCTGCATTTCGAGGTCGATCGTGTGCCGTCCGCCGTTTGGGAATTTGGCGATCGTGTACAGCTGTCTGTCCTTCACTTGGATCGGATCGATTTCTTTTCCATCCGCCATCACTTTGATGCGCTTAGTAGCTCCGTCCATCGAACCCAGCACCAAATACATGGCATTTGATTGGATGTTCATGCGGAAATGATTGCCTGCATCCATGCTGCCCGCGTATTCCGGCGTGATTTTCCATTGGCCGCCAATGCTCCAAGTATCATCCGTCGTGTTTTGGAGATGGAACGCTTGGGCCTGGCCATCGATGTATTCGCTCACGTTCTGGAAACGCTCGGTACGTGCCGAACCGAAATAGGTTTCTTGGGTTTCCGTGAGCGCGAAGTTCGGCGTAACGTCCAAACCGGTCGGTTTGTCGGTGAGCGGAGCACCCTCGGCGAGCAAGTCACGGATCACTTGTTCCTGCTCGTCGTAACTTCCTTCGCCGAAATGCGTGAAGCGCAGGCGACCTTGGCGATCGAAGAAATACCCGGCCGGCCAATAGTGGTTGGCATAGGCATTCCAGGTTCCGTAATCCGCATCGAGCGCGATCGGATAGGTGAGTCCGGCTTTCTGGATGGCATCGCTTACGTTGGCCGGCACTTTTTCAAACGCGAATTCAGGTGTGTGCACGCCGACAATCACCAACCCGTCATCCTTATATGTATCGTAGATCTTTTTGAGGAACGGCTGTGTGCGAATGCAATTGATGCAGGAATAGGTCCAGAAATCGACCAGCACGACTTTGCCTTTGAGCGATTCCGGCGTGAGCGGTTGGTTGTTTTCCGTATTCCACCATTGCGAAATGCCCTGGAATTCCGGCATATGATCGGCGAGCACGGGCAAATTTGAAGGCGTGCCGCTGGTAGACCCCGAAGTAATCACGGTAGACGGGCTTTGTGTGGGGGCTTGGTTCACATCGGGCATAAATAGGGAGTCGACAAACGGCGAAGATGGCAATTTTGCGAGCAAATACGTATCCAAATGCGTCACAAAGCCGATGGCCGCCAAGATGATGATCACGCCGAACACTTGCTGGAGACGCGTCGTATATTTTGAAAGGCTGCGCACCTTGGTCACGGCGTATTGTCCGCCATAGGCGATGAGCAGCATCGGAATGCCGGCGCCGATCGAAAAGGCGAAGAGTAATACGGCCGCTTGTCCGAGATTTTGTTTGGCGGCGACGAGGGTCAGGATCGAGCCGAGCACCGGACCCGCGCATGGCGTCCAAACCGCACCGAGCGTGAGGCCGAGCAAAAATCCGGAGGCGAGTCCGCCGGCATTCGGATCGGTGCGCGGCATGACGCGGGCGAGCACCGGTTCCAATCTCGCAAATACGGCGGCCTGGAATTTCGGGAGGAGCAACATCAAGCCGAACAAGGCGATAATAAAAGAAGCGAGATAGCGCCAGGCATCCGGAGAAAGTCCGAGTACGCTTCCGAACAGCGAGAATAAAATAGCGAAGCCCGTGAAAGCGAGCGTGAAGCCGAGCACGATCGCGACCGGCCGCAGAGGATGTTGCTTCACGGTCGAGGTCCCGAGCACGATCGGGAGAAGGGGAAGGATACACGGTCCGCCAATCGTGACGACGCCGGCCAGTAAGGCAAGAAAGAATTGGAACATAGATGTATTCAATGGTTCCTTGCCATTCTATTCCTGTGTTAGGATAACGTCATCCAAGCCCCATGAAAGACGTTGTAGAACAGGAGCTTCTGGCCCGCGCCAAGGAGCATCCGGCCGCCGTTGCCGAGATCTATGATTTGTACGCCGACAAGCTTTACGGCTTCCTCTTGAAGCGTTCCGGCCACAAGGAAACCGCCGAGGATCTGACCTCGCGCGTGTTCATCAAATTCATGGAGGCGCTTCCGGGCATCGAATGGCAGGGCGTCTCGATTGGAGCGTACTTATATAGGAGCGCGTCGAACGCACTCATCGATCACTGGCGTTCGGCGAGCGTGCGCATGGATCGCGAGCTTGAAGAAAATTTTGATACGCCGCTCGAAGGCAATGATCCGTCCTGGCATGCCGAGCTGTCCCTTGAGCGCGGAAAACTTCTCGAAGCGATGAAGACGCTTTCGCCGCGCGACCAGCAAGTGCTTGACCTGCGTTTCTTCGCGGGGCTCGAACCGGAAGAAATCGGTGCCGCGCTTGGCATCAGTCCGAACCATGTATCCGTGCTTTGCTATCGCGCTCTCGGCCGTCTGCGCAAGCACTACGCCGTCCCCACCGTATGAACGAATCCAACAACCCCCGTCAGGACCAGATGCCAAAGCCGTTGCAGGAAGCAGCGGACATGCTTCGTGCGTCCAGCCAAGCCCCGTCGGAACCCATGGATTCCGCGGTCAAGCTGCGCCAGCGCGCCGCCTTACTCGCCCAAGCCGACACTATGAAAACCCCGTCGCCCGAATTTGCCTCCGAATCGCCCAAAAAATCCCCAAAAACGCCTCGCCGTTGGGTTAGTTTCAGCTTCGGCTTTGCCGGAGTTCTGGCTGCCCTCGCCTTGGTGCTGGTTTTTGCCTCGCCGAGCGGTTTGTTCAAGCTTCCGGGCGCGCCGGCGGTCGGTTTGAGTCTTGCGATCCCCGCTGCGCATGCGGGCGATGCTTTCTTGCTCACCGCAGATAAGGCAGATGCCGCCGGTGCTGCCAAAGATACGACCTTTACGATTGCGACCAAGGTTGATGTGGACCCGTCCGCGCTCAAGCAATCGCTGACGATTGTGCCGCCGCTCGATGTCGACGTTTCCAAAACCGGTAACGGTGAATACAAGGTCACGCCGAAAGCAGATTTGAATCCGGGCGAGACCTATCGTTTTTCCATTAGCACAGAAATTGATCAGGGTGACGGGACAAAAGACAAGCGTGTCTTCTCCTGGGCTTTGCAGGCCAAGGATGAATTCCGCGTTCTCTCGAGCGTTCCGGGCGATGGCAGCTCGATGGTTCCGGTAAATACCGGCATCGAGTTCAAGCTCACGCGCGACGAATGGACGGATGCCACATCTTCGTTTTCGATCACGCCGGCCGTTGCCGGACATTTTGAAACGCATGGCCGCACGTTGAGCTTTGTTCCGAACGCACCCCTTGCCTATGGCCAGCGTTATCTCGTGACCTTGAAAAAAGGCTTTGGCGCCGGCGCCGGGGATCAGGGTTTGGCGGATGACGTGCAACTCCGTTTTGAAACCGATGTTCCGCCCAAGACCGGTCCGGATACTTCGCGTCCGGCCGAGGTTGCCTTGGATGAATTCCACGAAGTTGTGCCGTCCAAGACCTGGTCGATCTCAAATTTGTATCTTGATAAGAGCGTGACCGGTTTTGCCTTCGAAGCGTTCCGCCTTTCGAAGGATGAAGCCCGTCATTTGTTGGATGCGCGTCTGGATTTGCCGCAATGGGCGCCGGTTGAACGCAATAAATATGATGCATACGACAAGGCGGTAAAAACGCCCGCCACTAAAGGTGATGCTACGCTGGCGCGTTTGGATGCCTATGCCGCTGATTTGCAGATGCCGGCCTTTGATCCTGGCTTCTATGCCGTGAAGCTCACGCCGAAAGCGCCGCAAGGCGGAGTCGCAAGCTGGATCTTCGTACAATCGACCGAAGTCGCGGCTTACATCAGCGCGGACAAAGACAGCTTGCTCACCTGGAGCGTGAATGGAGCCACCAACCGTCCGCTTTCGAATGAGCGCGTGCGTTTGGCGGGACAAGAAACGCAATCCGACGGCGACGGTCTCGCGCATTTGCAGACTCCGGCCGTGCTTACTGCCACGACCTCCAACGCCGGTGATGTTGCGCCGCATTTGTTGCTCGATTTCGGCGACGAAACCAGCGGCTTGCTGCAGCCCATCATGCGTTCTTCGGATGGCTTCTGGCGCGGTCTCGGTAATAACGATTCCGGCGTCTCCAAAACCTGGGGCTACCTGTATCTCGACCGTCCGTTGTATCGCCAGCAAGACAGCTTGCATCTGTTTGGCGTGGCCCAGGACCGCAACACGCGCCAAGGTGCGGGCCAAGTCGAATTACGTTTGCGCAAGCAGGATTTCTGGATCGATTTTGGCACCGGTCGCGACAAGATCTATCAGAGCAAGACCGTGCAGACCGACGCCACCGGCCGTTTCGAAAGCTCGTTTGACTGGACCCAGTTGAATCAGGGGTATTACACGCTCGAAGTCCGTCGTGATGGCGAGCTGGTCACGAGCAAGTCATTTGAAGTGCGCGAATTCGTGAAACCGGCGTATCAGTTGTCGCTCATGGTCGATCAGCACAAGACCTTCGCGAATCAACCTCTCACCGGAACCATCAAGGCCAACTTTTTCGAAGGGACGCCGGTGCCGCATCTCAAGCTCACGCTGACCTGGGGCAATGATTCGCAGGCGATCGAAACCGATGCGCAAGGCATCGCGCGTTTCAGCGTGAATTATCAGATGGGTTCCTGTCCCGCGATCTCACCGACGGTGTACGGCTGCTGGAAAACCGAGAACGTGACTTTCGACATTCGTCCGGAAGGCGGCGAGGAAGGCGACATCTACGCCAACGACTATGCGACCGTGTATCGCAGCGAAGCCGGGACCCAGCTCGAAGCGCGCAGCTCGAGTACCACGGCTTCGGTGCGTGCGACCGTGTGGCGCAACAACCTCACGCTTGATGACGATGGCAAGACGCAGGGCTGGGCCAATCGCGCCGTCACCATCACGTATTACGGACATCACTGGGAGAAGCGCCAGACCGGTTATACCTACGACTACATCGAGAAAAAGAATGTTCCACAGTACCAATATGTCGATGTCTGGGATGCGCCGGTGAGTGTGAACCAGACCACGGATGGAACGGGTCATGTTCTCTACCAGTTCCCGATGAATCCGGATCGTGATTATTCGGTGTTCTTGGAAACCAAGGACGACAAGGGTCAAATCAGCCGCGAGCGCACCTGGATCTGGCCGGGCCAGGATTACGGTTTGTCGTATGGACGCGCCATGCCGAATGACGGTCCGTTCAGCCAGCCGGCCTATCCGAGTCTCGATCTCACGCCGCACAGCGATCCGAATGGTCCGCTTGGATTCGGTCTCGACCAGCCGTTCACCGCCACCTATATGGTTGGCGATACGGCGCTCGATGTCTCGAAGACGCCGGGCGTGCTCTTCCTGGTGGGCAGCCGCGGTATTCGCAAGAGTGAAGTGAAGCAAGCCAACAATGATGGATTCCGTTTTGAAGAAGCTTGGATGCCGAATGCGGATATTCACGCCATCACCTGGCGCGACGGACATTTCGAAGAAGTGCAGGCCACGGCCAACTTCCGTCGCGAAGATCGTTCGCTCATGATCGAAGCCACGCCGGAAAAAACCGTGTATGCGCCGGGTGAAACCGTGCGCGTTAAAATCACGGCCAAGCGCAAGAGCGATGGCCAGGTCGTGCCGGATACCAAACTCGTGTGGGGAGCGGTCGATAAATCATTGCTCGCCGCGAGCTATGACAGCTCGGCGAATCCGTTGTCCGAATTGTACGGCTACGTTTCCGACGGAATTATTTTCAGCTCGCGTTCGCATGACAACGTGTACAACGGCTTTGGTGGCGCCGAGATGGGTGGCGGCGGGGGAGAGATGGCCAAACTCGCCATGAATCAGCCGCGCACGAACTTCAAAGACACGGCCGGCTTTGGTGTGGTTACGACCGATGGCACAGGCACGGCTACGGTTACGTTCCAGGCGCCGGATAATATCACCGGTTGGCGCTTTGAGCTGGTGGGTGTCACGCCCGCGCTCGAAGCCGGCGAAGGTCGTACGGATGTGAATGTCACGAAGCCCGTGTTCGTCGATCTCGTGGCTCCGCCGCGCTTGCTCACGACCGACAAGCCCGTACTCAAATTGCGCGCCTATGGCGGTGGCTTGAAAGATGGTGAAGACGTAACCTTCCAGATCAAGGCGCCGACGCTCGGCATCGATCAAGAAGTGCAGGGCAAGGCCAACCAGTCCGTCTCGGTCGCGATTCCGAATTTGGTGGATGGTCAGCACACGCTCACGATTGGCGTCGGTTCCGCGCATGGCTCGGATGCTCTCGAACGCGTGATCACGGTGGAGAGCTCGCGCTTCCTGACGGACAAGCTCCAGACGATCCAGGCCGCGCCGGGCACGGGTTTGCCCGCGATCGGCCAGGCCGAAACCGATCTTACGCTCGCGCCCATGAATCGCGCCTCGCTTGAGCCCTTGGCGGATGAGCTTGCATGGAGCTCGGGTTCGGCGCGCGCTGATGCATTGCTCGCGAGCCGTGTCGCGCTCCAGATTCTCAAAAATGACTTCCACCGCGACGATTGGTGGTTGCCGAATGCCGACGATGTGAGCACGCGCCTCTCGCAATATCAGAATGGAACAGGCGGCATTGCTTTGCTGCCGTACGCTTCTGAAGACATGGAACTTTCGAGCGAGATGGCAGCGACCGCTCCGGAATATCTCGACCACGACAGCCTCGCTGCCTACTTCTGGACCGCGCTCGATAACAAAACGACCAATCGTGAACAGCAAATTGAGGCCATGGCCGGTTTGGCTTCGCTGAATGAGCCCGTGCTCCCGTCTTTGCAGGCGGCTGCCGGTTTGCCCGACCTTTCCTGGCGCGAGCAGCTGGTGATCGCGCGCGGTTTGGCGGCTGCCGGTGATACCGAGCGTGCGCGCGGCTTGCTTCAGGGCTTGTTGTCCAAGTCGGTGACGCGCGACAATCTCACGAGCCTCCAGGTTTCCGACAAGGAGGTCGAAAATTACGAAGCGACGGCCGATGCCGCAGCTCTGGCCGCCCAGGTTGCCGATCCGAAAGCGGATGAGTTGATGCGCTTTGTCCAAACCAACTGGGAGAAAGATGCCTTCCCGGTGCTGGCCAAGGCGCGCTATCTGAAAACGGTCTTGCCGACGCTTGGTAATCGCGACATCACGCTTGGATACACCTTTGGAACGGACGAAAAGACCATTATCTTTAAAGATGGCCATGTCGAAACGCTGACGCTCACCGCGGACGAAGCCTCGCGCTTCCGCGTAACCAAGGTTGATGGACCGATCGCGCTCTCGTTTGTGCAGCGCGTCGCCGGTCGTCCGGCTCCCGTACCGGAAGTTGCCATCAGCCGCAGTTATTCCGGTCCGTCTGACCTCACGAACTTGAAAGAAGGCGATGCCGTGACTGTCACCCTGCGTCCGGAATGGAAGAGTAATGCGCAGGACGGTTGTTACGACGTGCACGACCATTTGCCGGGCGGCTGGCAGGCCATGACCAGCGGTGGCGGACCGATTCTCTACGGCTCGTCCATCCGTACTTGGTATCCGTTCTTGGTTGAAGACGGTGAAGTCTCGTTCACCACCTGCAAGGGCGAAACAACGCCGATCACCTATGTGGCACGCGTCGTCACGGCCGGTACATACACGGCCGAAGCGCCGCTCATCCAGCATGAACAGTTCCCATCGATTGCGGCTGTCGGTCAGGACCAAACGATTACCGTGAAATGAACCTCTTAGCCCAATTCCTCCTGATTTTACCCTTGGTATTTGGTCTGACGGGGGCGCAGTCATCTGCGCCCCTTCGCGTATCGATCAATGCCGATGTGTTTGAAGTTTCCGAATTGTTTGATGCATCCTGGGCGGCCGGTCAGGGGAGTGGAGTGGCTTGTAAAACATTTCGTGCGGGCGTCGTGAACCATCACGCGCTGGCTTCCGATCTGCTCGCCGGATTCTTTTCGACCCTGAAGCGCTGCCAGCCGGAAATTTCACATTTTATTATTCTTTCGCCGGATCATTTTTCGCAGGCGCACGCCTCGGTGGCGACGCATGCGCTCGCCTATCGCGCGAACGGTCTCGAGATCAAGGCAGATGTTTCTTCTACGGAACGGTTATTGCATGCGCTGCCGTTTGCGGTTGATCAGCCCAGTATGTTCGAACGTGAACATGGCGTGGGCGCCCTGATCCCATTTCTCGCGCATGAATTTCCGCACGCGAGCGTGACCGCGGTGGCGGTGAAGAGTTCGATCAGCGTCGTCGAGCGGGGGAGTTTGGCCACCTGGCTCAAAGCGGAGTTCAAAAATCCCGACACATTCGTGATCGTATCGTCCGACATGTCGCATTACTTGGATGAAAGGCAAGCGCTCGCCAATGACCAAGCCACCGAACGCGCTTTTTCCCAAAACGACCAGGCTTTTTTTGCCTCCACTAACGACGACTTTAGCGACAATGGTCCATCCATCGCTGCTACGCTGCGTGCGCTTGGAAAAACAAAATGGACTCTCATGCAAGAGTCCATTTCGAGTGCGTATGGCGGGTCTCCGGGCTTCACCACGAGCTATCTCGTGGGATTTTGGGAGTGATTAAGCTGCCACCAAACGTTCCAAAAGCTTTTCAAAATCTTCTTTCATCACATCGGCGTGGACTTCTTTTCCGAGCACGCGGGTGGCTTCCGGAGCCAAGTCTTTCTTGATGGCATGTGCCACTTCGGCCGGAGCGATGATATGCAGGTGCATGGCCGCTTCCTCGTCGCGGATCATCACGTTCACGCGTTCCGCCACCATCTTCACGAAATGATGCAAACGGTCGTCATCACTGCGTTCCTGTCCGATCTCCTTGCCTTCATTGTCGGACAATTCGGTGCGCGGGAGCTCGATCATGTCGACTTCTTCGATATCGTCTTCAAAGGCGAGCAAAAGCTTGGCATGCATATGGTCCGAAACCACGATGAGCGCGGGTTCGGCGAAGTGCTGCAGGGATTCGGGGATGGTCATAGATGGAGGCTATTCTCGCGGTTCGTCGGATGAAGGTCAACCAAAAAGAAAAGACCCCGTAGCGGGGTCAGAACATCGGGTAGTTCGGCTCGATGTTGAAGTAGGCGACCATCGACTCGACGACGGTGCCACGGTTGTGGCCTTCCTTCACCGCCGCGATCGTGAGCTCGAGCGCCTGCTTGCGCAGCTCGAGCATCTGCACGATGTGCTCGGGCTTCCACTTGCCTCCGTCCAGCTCGTAGCGGTCGCCGCGCCTGAGCGCCTCGTGCAGCGTGGCCAGCCGCCTCAGGATCTTCGAGTCCGGTTCTTTTCCTTCGATGCCCATAGCACCTCCTGTGTCCTGTTCCTGCCAGAAAAATAGGGTTTTGTCAATCCTGGAAACAAAAAGATCCCGGGTGGGATCAGAGGGTGGCGAACTTGGCGAGCCATGTCTGGCCGTGGCCGACCTCGGTGTTGATGGCCGGACCCGTCAGGCAGAGCGGGCACAGGCTGCCTGGCCAGGTCTCGATGTTCATCTCCACCAGAGACACGAGCTTCGGTACGTCGAGTTGCTCCGCCGTCACGCTGCCGCGGTTGCAGAGGGCAGACACGCCTTCGACGTGACCACCGACGTTCCGGATCGCTTCGACGGTTCCGCGCACCGAGCTGCCGGTGGTGAGGATGTCCTCGACGACCAGCACGTGCTTGTCTTTCACAAACTTGTCGTAGCCGCGCTTGATGATGAAGCCTTCGCCATTCTTGTCGGCGAAGATCGTGCGCAGCGTACCCTTGCGATCGAAGGCGATGTGCTTGCCCACGCAATGCGCGAGGATCACGCCGCCGATCGCGGGATCGACCACCACGTCGATCACCGGCAGGTTGTGCTCCTTGCGCACGCGATCGCAGAACGGTTGTCCGAGATCCATGCCGAGAATGGCGATCGTCTCGGGGTCGGTGTAGACCGCATCCTTGTTGATGTAGGTCGACGAGTGGTTGCCGGACTTCAGGACGAAATGGCCCTGCATGATGGCCTGCGCGGCGATCAGGATTCCCATCGGACTTTCAGACGAAGCGGCCAATGTGCACCTCCTTTCTCGAGGTGGCTAAACCCTACGCGCGGGCGGGAGAGACGTCAAAGCCTTGATTTTTCGAGGAAAATGCGCTATGCTCGCGACCGCTTGCCCCTGTAGTTTAATGGATAGAATACGTGGCTTCGAACCATGGGATGGGAGTTCGATTCTCTCCGGGGGCACCATAAAAACACCCGCCGTTCGGCGGGTGTTTTTGTTATTTCCCTTTGGCTTTGTGCGTGCGCCAGCCCTTCACGTCGAGTGCGGCATCCGCGGCCGAGACCTGCGCTTCCTGCTTCGACGTTCCGCGACCGACCGCCACCAACTCTTTGTCCAAGAATACACCGATGGTGAATTCTTTATTATGATCCGGACCTTTTTCTTCGAGCACCTTGTAGGTCGGCGTGACGCCCATTACCTCCTGTGCGGTTTCCTGGAACTTGCTCTTCGAATCCACGTACAATTCTTCCTTCAAGATTTTCGGCAAGTGGTTGAGCACGTGTTGACCCACGAACTTTTCCGAAGCCGGCATGCCGCCATCCAAATATACGGCACCGATAATCGCTTCGATGGCATTCGCCAAAATATACATGCGCGCCTTGCTCTCCTTGTCCTTGGCTTCGCCCTTGGACATCAAGAGATATTCTTCGAAATTCAAATCGCGCGAAATCCCGGCCAGCGTCTTCGCATTCACGAGCGCCGCGCGCCAGTTGGTAAGCTCGCCTTCGTCATTCGCGTAATTTTTATACAGATATTCCGTCACCACGAGTTCGAGCACGGCATCGCCCAAAAACTCCAAACGTTCGTTGTGAGGATACTCGTAACTCGTGTTTTCGTTCAGGTATGACCGATGGGTCAGGGCCTGCAGGAGGAGCGAGCGGTCACGGAATGCGTGTCCCAATCGTTCTTCCAGCGGGCCAAAGTCTGGCATGTTCATAGGCTGGAAATTATTCTTTCTTTTCTTTCTCCGGTTCTTTTTCCTTCGGTTTGTCGGACTCTTTCTCGACGCCTTTCGCAAGCTGGTCGCGATACACCGCGCCGAGTACGCCATTTACGAATTTGCCGCTCGATTCTCCGCCAAACGTTTTGGCGAGTTCGATGGCTTCGTTGATGGCTACCTTGCTTGGAATGTCGTAGTTGAACATCAACTCATACGTGCCGATGCGCAAAACGTTACGATCCACCGTCGTGATTTTCGGCAATGGCCAATCCGGCGCAAAGGTCGTGATGGCTTTGTCGATCTCTTCGCGATGGTCCATGACGCCGTTTACGATAGCCTCGGCGAACTTCTGTTCGTCAAAACTCTCGGGTTGTTCGGCGATATTACGCTCCACGATCTCCTTTACGTCGCGTTCGCCGCCATAAAAATCCCATTCATACAGGGATTGCATGGCGATGGCGCGTGCCAGGTGGCGATTGGACATAGGAGAAAGGTGCGAACGGGCGGGGACTGACTAGGCTTTCTTGGCCTTCGTCTTGGGTTCCGGTCCGTGATTGTGCCCTTCGTGATTGGCGTGGTCGTGACCGGCGTGGTCATCCTTTTGCGCGGCGGCCGGCTTGGTTTTGGCCATCAGCTTGTTCAATTTGCGTTCGCGGCCCTTCACGAAGATCGTGATGCCGTTATATTCGATGGCACCCGGGGCGACGCGATGCATAAGATGCGTGCGTCCGGCCTTGTCGACGGTAATCGAAGGCTTAACTAACGCAAAATGTGAGGCGCGGCGGCGCTTGTGTGAACTGGTGCGGCGATGGCCGGGAAGACTCATAGGTCAGCAAAATTCAGTATAGAGTTACCCTAATATACTAATCGAAATGCCGTTTTTTGGCAAGTTTTCGGGATTTTCGCGCCTTTTAGGCCTTGCCAGACCAAGGCTTTATCGCTAGACTTTGGCCAACTCTATGGAAAAAACCCTCGTTTTGATCAAACCGGATGGCGTCCAGCGTGCCTTGGTCGGGGAAATCATCACCCGCTTCGAGCGCGTCGGTCTGAAGCTCGTAGCCATGAAAATGGTGCATGCTTCGCATGAAGACGTGGACAAGCACTATGCATTGACCGAGGAATGGATGATGGCCGTATACACCAAGGCCAAAGCCAAGTACGAGGCCAACGGCGAAGCCTTCCCGTTCCCGGACCATATCTCGTATGGAACCGACATCAAGAACGGTTTGATCACCTTCCTGAAATCCGCGCCGATCGTCGCCCTCGTGCTCGAGGGCGAGATGGCCGTCCCGCTCGTGCGCAAGATCGTGGGCGCCACCGAACCGGCTTCATCCGCTCCGGGAACCATCCGCGGCGACTTGTCGCATGACACCTACGCCCTCTCGAACAGCCAGAACCGTCCGTTGCGCAATTTGATCCACGCCTCCGGCAACATCGAAGAAGCGAACAACGAAATCAAGATTTGGTTCACGGATGACGAACTCTACGCCTACGAGCACGTGAACGATCGCGTCCAGTACGATCCGAAGTGGTTCCTCGCGTAAAGAAATATAAACATCCGCTTCGGCGGATGTTTTGTTATACTGCGTCGCATGTCCCTGCGTCGGTTTTTTCACAACCTCGGTCCCGGCCTCATCACCGGCGCGTCGGATGACGATCCATCCGGCATCGCCACCTACACGCAAGCGGGTGCGGCTTTCGGTCTCGGCACATTGTGGTTGATGTTGATCACGGTGCCGCTCATGGCGGCGGTGCAAGAAGCCTGCGCGCGTCTCTCGCTCGTCACGCGCCGCGGCTTGGTACGCAATCTCGCAACGCGACTTCCGCGTCCCGTGCTCTGGATTGGGGTCGGTTTGTTCGTACTCATTAACGCCTTCAACCTAGGGGCTGATCTCGGGATGATGGCCTCTTCGGCCCAGCTTTTGTGGGTTTTGCCGCAATGGGCGTATCTCGTGTTCTTTGCGGCGGTGATCCTGCTCATGCAGATCTTTCTCGATTACAAGCATTACGCCGAGGTTCTCAAGTGGTTATGTGTGAGTTTGTTTGCGTATGTCATTGTCGCCTTCGCCGTTCATGTTGATTGGCTTAACGTCGCCGTGGCGACATTCGTGCCGCAAATCAAGTTTTCCAAAGAATATTTACTTATTTTGGTCGCTTTGCTCGGCACCACCATCTCGCCCTATCTGTTTGTGTGGCAATCGGCGCAGGAGATCGAGCAGGATCGCGGCGACCATGACGGCATCGAGCGTATTTTATTTTTGCGCCGCCAGGACGTGGCCGTCGGCATGGCGCTTTCCAACTTGGTCGCCTGGTTCATCATCCTCACGGCGGCGCATGTGTTGTTCGTGAGCGGGATGCACGACGTAAACACGCCGGCCGAAGCCGCGGCGGTGCTTGCGCCCATCGCGGGGAAGTATGCCTCGTGGTTGTTTGCGGTCGGTGTGATCGGAACCGGCTTGCTCGCCGTGCCCGTGCTTTCCGGTTCGGCCGGATATGCCATCGCGGAAGCTGCAAATATGAAACGCGCGGGACTTTCCAAAACCTGGAACCAGGCGCCGCTGTTTTACAGCCTCATCATTTTGGTGACCTTGCTCGGCATGGCCAGTACTTGTTTGGGCCTGAATCCGATCCACGCTCTTATTTACGCAGCCGTCGGTAATGCCTTGCTCGCCCCATTCTTGCTTTTGGGTATTTTGGCCTTAACTGAGGACAAAAAACTGCTTGGGAATCAGGCGAATGGCCCGTTTTCGCGCGTCCTATTATGGGTGGCCTTCCTAGCGATGGCTGGGAGTCTTGTTTTGTGGGTTGTTCTGCGCTAGCTTCAGGCCAGCAACTTTCACGCATGGAGGGGATATATGACCGAAACCGCCGAAGCCATTCGGCCTCGTGAGCCTGTCGCGATCAAAAAGCTCCTCGAGGAGCGGTACCAGCGGCATGTATGGTTGCGCCGCATCACCCCGCGCATCAGCAAAGCGCTTCAGGCGTTTCCGGAGACGCATCCGGATCATTGGCACAACTACGTCGAGACCATGCGTCGCATGGGATCGACCAAGGCGTATCTGATGGAAGAGCTTGCGCTCGAGAAAGAAGATCCGCTTTACGCCTGGATGGTGAAGAGCGCGATGCCTGACGACGATCATGTCATCGTCGTGGACAACCGCTTCTGGGACAATATCGGTCCGATCTATCCGGCCATCGAGCTCCAGCGTCGCGTCTGGAAGATGAGGCTCGGTGCCTATGGGCTCGAGCTGCCGCGACTCGCGGACGAGATCGAGGCGCTCGAGCTCGAACTCGTGGACGCCAAGCCCCTCGAGTACGCCGCCGAGGATAAGCGCACGGCTTTGCGTCGCATCAAATTCCGCATCGAGCGCCAACAGGCGCTGGTACGTCGACTCGAGGCCGAAATTCTCGCCGAAGAAAATCGCGCGAATCCAGGTCCGATGCGCGCCAAGCACGGCTTCTCCAACAACGACTGATCAGTCGTTTTTTTATATCCCGCTTGCCATTTACGGCGGTTCTTCCTAAGGTGAGGTCTCGTTCTTTTTCATCAATCCCCGAAAGGAAAATCCAGTGACGGCCAAAGCCGGACTCACGCCAGAAGAGGTGGAGATCGCCAAGACCTATCCGGGTCTGCTCGATCTGTCGCAAGCGCAGATCATGACCCTGTATCGCGACGACCACTCGCTGTTTCACGGCGAGTCCAAGCGTCTGCGGCGTCTCGAGCGGTATCTCAAAGAATTCACCAGCAAGCGCGAGCGGATGGGGTATTCGCCGCAGCAGATGCATGAGGACACGCTCATGGCGTTCCACGATTTCTTCGTGAACGACGTGAAGCGCAAGAACTGCATCACCATGCCGATGTACGAAGGCGGTCCGCGCGACTTCGAATCGAATCGCAACGACTTCCATCGCTCCATCCGCGACGTCGAAAACATCTACAACCATCTCGTGCGACAGCTGCCGAAGCAGCTCGAGGTGGACGGAAGAATGGTGGAGACGGCCAAGCAGCTCGAGATCGATCCCGAAGTTCGTATCGAGGATCCGCTCGAGCTCATGCAGCTCGCGAAGCATGCGGACCGACGGTTGCGCCATCAGGCGCGCTCGCGGCTCGTGCTCGCGCAAGCGTGTTTCGGCGCCAGACGCGACGGTTATGCGCCGGACGAGCTTGCCCGGGCCGAAGAGGACCTGCGTGAGTTCGTCGGACGTGCGCTGTTCGCTGATCCGGAAGGGGACCCCATGTATGTCGTGGCGGAGCTCGATCCGCAGGACCACTACATGTGCAAGAAGGTGGACTTCCTGCCGCATAACGGGCCGTTGCCCGAAGCGCGGCCGGACCGCTTCGTGATGGAGGCTTATCGCCAAACCATCCCGCGGCGCCGGAAGCCTGGTGCGGATCCCATCCGCATCTTCTACTTCATCCGCCACAAGGAACGCATGCTGCTCAAGATGCTCGACAAGTATGTCGTGTTTCCGAAGATCACGGGCATCGGCGATCCGCTCGCCATGATGTTCGTGGTCGATCACGACGATCTCTCGCGACTCGTGTCCGAAGTACGCGAAGTGCTCGTGCCATGCCCTGGCATGGTCGCGGACATGAATTCATCGATCGGCTTTCGCAAGGGCGCCGAGACGCTGAATCCCAAGAACCGTCGTTCCAGCCGCTTGTACGAGGCGATGAAATATGTCGCCCGCATGCAGGATCGGATCGTCGAGGTTCAATTCCTGCCCATGGCGGCCTGGATCAACGCCCATGCGGCGCGTAACGATGTGAACCATCGTTGTTACAAGATGAAGCGCTATCTCGACACCGCCTATCCGATCTTGTTTCCGACCACGTGGTCGGGAATTCCCTGGTCGCACGAAGGCCTGCGACGGCAGTGCATCGCACATGCTATCAGCCGCTGACCCGCAACTTGCGGGTCTTTTTTTACGTGCTAAATTGGAAGTGCCGGTGTGAGAATTCGGGACAACATTTCGACTCTTAGGGTCTGGACGGCGTACCCGCCTTGGCGGGGGAGCGAGGACCCTGGGCGGCACATACCACACCCAACACGTGATCCCGGTTTCGACTGGGATATTCGTCCCCGGTATGGCCATTTAAGCCCCATTGCGATGAGCCGAATGTCTCACATCGGTGTTTTCGTATTCAAAATAATAAAAAGTCCCATCCGTGAGGATGGGACAGGGGATCAACGACGCACGACTGTGATCGGCATCGGCGACGGCGAGAAGTAGCTCGGCGTCGTGATGGCGAAGTTCACTTCGGGGTTGTTGTACTGCTGTCCGACGGAGGACAGCACCGTGGTGAAGGGCGAGCCGTCGATGAGCGGCGGCAGGATGGCGATCTCGTTCGCCCAGCTGAAGATCTCATTGTCCGAAGCGACCACTTGGATCTCTCCGGTCACGAGATGCACGCGACGCAGGGTGTTGAAGCCGCCACCAGCGGTGTCGGCGGGCGCACGCTGCCAGTAGAGCCAGGGGCTCGTGGGCGCGTAGCGGTCGTATGCAACGCCATCTGTGAGATCGCTCACGCCCGGAGTGGGCGGAACGAGCACACGGATCGCGTCGCTCTTGGCGTTCGGGGGGATGCTCGTGCTGAGCAGCGAGGACAGGGCGATGCAGTAGATGCCGCCCGGGCTCGCCGTCACCGGGAAGCACGCTTCATGCGTGCGATCGGTGTAGACGATCGAGTGGATGCCAGGGTACAGACCCCAGCCCGGCGGCAGCCCCGGCACGGCGGGCGGCGCCGCGTACGTGTAGGGCGAGATGTGACCGCTCGCGTCGCGACCCACGCCGGAAATCGGCGGGGCGACGTTGGCGGCCAGGCGCGGATCGACGAGCGCCATGGTCCAGTTCTCGAGATGGGAATCCGAGACCCAGATCGAACCTACGAGCGTGTCCGGAACGGCCACGCGTCCTCCGGGGAGGAGCGCGGGTTCGCCCGGATAGATGATCCCGCTCGGTCCGAGCGGAAGCAGATGCGTCTCGAGCAGCGACGTCGTGAGACCCGAGCTCGGACGATACCGGTACGAATACCGGTACAGACGAGCGGGAGCCATCCCGATGTTCGCGGGCGTGACGCCCGCATCCAGCACGAGGAGCGTGCCTTGCGAGCCGGCGAGCGGGAGCCGCGTGTAGTTCTCGACGAGAACCGAGAGCGGCGTAGCCCAGCCTTCCGGCGGAGCCACGACATCGGGGAGAACCACGCCCAGCGTGCGATGAGCCACGTGGACGCCCGGGTGGATCCCGGGAGCATCCGACGGCTGCACCGCGAACATGAGCGCGGTATCACCCGCGACGCCGTGGACCTGGAAGCCCTGAGGGAATTCCGCGAGCGTGACCGGTCCGAGACTCAGGCAGCCATCAGGCGCTGCCTCGAGACTCGCAACGGTCGCGGACTCGGGATCGGAGCTTGCGCACCCGACCACCCCAAGGGCGACGACGAGAAACGACAGTATTGCGTGCGTGTTTCGGTTCAACGGACCTCTCCTGCTTCGATACATGCGTTGCGTGATTGCAGCGCCGCTGGATTCTAAACTTTGAGTAAGGCGCGGGCAAGGCAGCCGGATTCCTCTTGAGGAACCCCGCCTCTTTTCTTTTTTGGCGATCTCTGTTACTTTCTGCGCACGAAAAACCACCTGCCGAGGTAGCTCAGTGGTAGAGCGAAGGACTGAAAATCCTTGCGTCGCCAGTTCAATCCTGGCCCTCGGCACCATAAAAACACCCGCCCAACGGCGGGTGTTTTTGTTTTCTGGACAGAGCCTAGAAGTGGCCGACGCACGTACCACCGTGGTCGTCGCTATTGGTCGCGTCCGGGCAGATCGTGCTACCCCATGTGACTCCCGTGACAGTTGAGGATGCCATGCCGGTTGCGCCGGTGAAATCCGCAGCCGAGAGATCGGCATTGGTGAAGTTTGCTCCGGCAAGCGAGGTATTCATGAAATTCGCACCCGCGAGCTGGGCTTGCGTAAAGTTCGTGTCACCCAGCGGATCGTTCGTGAACTGCGCACCCATGAGCAGACCACCCGTGAGGTCGCGGCCCTGGAAGATGGACTGATTGTACAGCGCACAGTTGTTGCAGATGAACGGGAATTCCGTTCCGGCTTCGGGCCCGACGCGCAGGGTGACGGTCGTCTCCGTCAGAGCGGTACAGGTGCCCGAGGTGATTTGGCGCAATGTGCCCGTCAGGTTCGTGCGACAGAGCGTGATGATCTGTTTGCCGTCGCCCACGGCGGCGTTGGCGGTTTGTAATTGCGGCGAGATGGCGATGGCCAGGGCAAAAATGGCCAAGGCGATGGCGAAACGCGAAGCACGTTCGTTCATAAGAAAAGAATATTTGAATAATCGAACCCTCGTATGATGGCACGGATTTCCGGCCCGGACGGCCGGGAATGTGGATAATAAATTATTTGTTTCTTATCTTCCCTTTACATCGGCTCCCGAAAAAAGAAAAACCGCCCGGAGAGGGGACGGCTCAATGCGTCAGTCTGACGTAGAGCTGTCCGTCCTCGGGGGCGGAGGATGGAAGAATGTGTCCAACGAAGCTTGGAGCCTCGGGACGGCGTCGTAGATGACGCAGGTGTAACGGGGATCACCGGAGAGCATGGGGATCTGGTCGAGGCCAGTTCCGAAGCCCTTGTGTTGCAGGCAGAGAATCCGGAGATTCCATTCTGCGGCGGTGTTCAGGATCAGGCCGAGCTGAATGCTCGGCAACGTGACCTCGGCAACGAGATGCGAGCAGCCTTTCAGCATGCCGATCTCATCGTTGCGTCTGGCTTCGGGCGTCATACGCTGCCAGGCGAGGAGCTCGGCCTCGGTTGCGAGACGCTTCTCCTCTTGATCGACCTGACGGACGACGGGGTAGTGGCCGCTCACACGCTCGCGGTTCACACTGCCATACCTCGACAGCATGCGCACGATGTCTTCGTGAAGCGGACTGCCTTCACGATTGCGCCCGAGCGCGGACGCGAAATAGATGACCGGTCTGCTCACGCCTTCACCTCCTGTGCATGAATGATACCACGGCTCGGGGAGCATACACTGGGTAAATAATGTAATTATAAACACTCTGTCTGCTTGCATCTTCACCTCCAATTGATTAGATTGCTTGCGTTCGCCGTTTGCGGGTGTCGTATAGTGGCTATTACCGCAGGTTTCCAACCTGCTGAGAGGGGTTCGATTCCCCTCACCCGCTCCACAAAGAAAAATCCCCGAGCAGGGGATTTTCTTTTTGTTTTTTCGCGGATGAAGACTAGCTACCGCTCGCACTGTCCGGATGATCCGGATTCTGGCAGGTCGAGCCGGGCAATTCGTGGATGCTTTCGCGCTTCCAAAGTTCCGTCTCTTGCGAATACTCGGCGCCAAGGAAAGAGAGCGTGAGGCCGGCGACGGCGCGCTGGCGCAATCCGCCTTCCTGACACGGCGGATCCGGCGTGTAGACCGTGTAGGCGTAGTTATCGAGGGCGAGATAGGGAACAATCACTTCGCCGTACATCGCGAGTTCGAGACGCGGGAATTCGACGCCCACGCCCATGCCGGTCGCGATTGTGCCGGCGCTGACCGTATCGCCCGTGACGCCCACATCCTGGTTGTCGAGTTGGCCAAGCGGAGTCACATGTCCGCCCTGGAAGCTGAAGCCGCGATCCGCGCCGTACGAAACGGTGAAGTCCGCTTGCGCCGAAGCGCCGCCCCGCACTTCCGGCACCACGCGCAAATTGGCTTTGAGCTTGGCTTCCATGTAGAGCGGACCGACTTCGTACGGAATGCTGAATTCGGCCGGAATGTTGAACAACGCTTCGTCGGAGCCGAGCGCGACCGCTGCGAACAATACATGCAAGCGACCTTGCAATCCCTGTTCTTCGTACGAGAAGTCATCGAGATTGCTGTCCGTGTAGGCGAGATTTCCATGCGAGCGGAAGTCGGAAATATATCCGTCGGCATGCACACGCGCGGCCGAACCCTTGGTGCCGTCGATCGTCACGTCGAGACGGCTTTCGGCGCTATTCGGACGGATGTTCACCGTCATACTCCAACCTTGGATCTCTCCGGAAAACTCGACGCCATTGCCGCTTGAGCCGGTTTGCGCGAGGGCCGTGCCGCCAAACATCGGACGAATGCGCTGCAGGTCCGACATCGACATCTTGCTGAAAGAAAAAGTTTGATTCCATCCGATCTTGGCGTCCTTGATGACTTCATTCAATTTAGCCGGATCGGTGTAGACCACGGTTTTTCCGCCTTCGACCGCCACATGGTTGATGCGGCGCACGGCTTTGCCCGGGAACATGAGCGGCTGACCCACCGGCAGCGACGACACGTTCACATTGCCGTCGAAGGTGAGCTTGTCCGGATCGACTTTTGCGATGCGATTCGCGACGCTTTCCGGAACCAAGGTGTTGTCCGATACGTAGGTCAGGCTTTCTACGCTGGCATCAGTCTTGGCGACTTGCGCGCCACTCGGACCACCGCCGTGACCGGCAAACCACATGCCGATACCAATAAACACGGCGATGACGGCGAGCGCGCCGACCGTCGCCAAAATCAGTTTATTTTTGTTCATACGCCCTACAGTGTAGGGCAAAAGCCCCGTTTTATCGAATACCCGTAACTTCGAGTACCGCCGTCTTCAGGTAGCGTCCTTCGAGAAAGGCGAGACGTTCCGCATGGTCGGCCGGCTGCCCGATCCATTCCAGAATGCGCACGCCACGACCGGCGCGTCCGGCGGCTAAACGCAACATCGAACGGAAATCTTCGGCACTTACTCGACCCGAACACGAACTCGTCACCAGAATTCCGCCGACTTCCAAATTTTTCAGACAAGCGATGTTCAATTCGCTGTATGCTTTGAGCGCTTTCTCGACTTGGCTGTCGGTTTTTGCAAATGCCGGCGGATCACACACGATCAAATCGTAGGGCCCGCCTTCAATCGAGTCGGCATCCAACAAATCCAAAACGTCCGCCTCTAAAAATAGGAACTTCTTTTCATCTTCCGGATCAAGTTTGTTCAAACGGAATTGCTGCTCCGCCATTTCGAGCGCGGGGAGTGAGACATCCACGGTTGTCACAAAATTCGCGTCGCCTTTGGCTGCATGCACGCTGAAGGCGCCGGTATAGCCGAACAAATTCAACACGCGCTTGCCTTTGGAAAGAGTTCCGACCACATGGCGTGCTTCGCGTTGGTCGAGAAAGAAGCCGGTTTTTTGTCCTTTCAAAACATCGGCAAGAAAATTCAATCCGTATTCCTGAAACGCGATCGGTTCCATTACGTTTCCAAAATGCACATGCGGTGGAAGTGTTTTCAACCCTTCGCGCAGGCGCGCTTCTACGTCCGAACGCTCAACAATCGCCGTCGGAGATAGAGCTTTCAAGCCTTCGATAATAGAATCGCGCAGCACGTCCATGCCCACGGTATGAATTTGAAAAACAACGACGTCGGCGTAGCGATCAACAATCAAGCCGGGAATACCATCCGACTCGGCATGCACCAAACGGTAGCCATTCGTTTTTTCAGGGAGATGCGAACGCTTCCAGGTATCCAATTCTTTAAAACGTTTCGCAAACCAAGCGGCATCAATCTTTTCATCCTTATTCGACAACATGCGGATGCGGATCGAATTCATGCCGTTCCAGGTGCCGATGCCCAAGGTTTCGCCTTTCGCATCTTTCACGAGCACCAAATCGCCCGGACCCGGCGCGCCTTCCACTTTTTTGATGGCATTCGAAAACACCCACGGATGTCCGGCGCGCAGGGGCGTATCTTTGCCCGGCAACAAAATGGCGGATGGCTTCATAAATCAGCCCAGAGGTAACACGGATTGGAGAAAAGAAAAAGCCCTCCGGGAGGAGGGCGGTCAGGCGGCGAGGTCGAGCACGATGTCGCGGAAGGTCTGGATGACGCTTCCGCCGGGCGCGAGGAAGCCGAGCGAGCCGAGACGGCTGATACTGCCGTCGAAATAGACGAAGCGGATCTCCTCTTCGCTGGGCTCGTCCTGGCAGCGCATGAGGAGATCGTTGAAGAGCAGGGCGCCGTTCTCGCCGTTTTTCAGGCTGAGAACTTTGTTCACGAGATGGCGTGAAACCAAGGTGCCGTTCTTCAGTCTGAAGACGGGATTCGGATCGGTCGGAGCCACTTCCTGTGTCTGCATGTCACCCCCCTGAATGTGCGTTTGGGCGGCCATTGATGCCAGAACGCGCGTTATGCGTCAACCCTCCATATCTAAAAACACCCGCCGTGAAGCGGATGTTTTCATGGTCGGGCTGGTGGGACTCGAACCCACGACCCTCTGCTCCCAAAGCAGATGCGCTAGCCAACTGCGCTACAGCCCGACGAGGCGAGAGCACAAAACAAGTTTACTTGTTTTGATGCCGAGACGAGGAGGGCCTGTATCAAGCCGAAGGCGCAGATACAGCCCGATCCTAGAGTGCTGGCATCCTACGGAAAAAAGAAACTGCCGACAAGCTAATGGGTAGCTTGCCGGCAGCAGTGAGCCACGCGCCAGGAGGGGGGGGCGAACGACACGTGGCTATAAATAGGTTTAGGGCATTGGTCCAGGTCGTGTGACCGTGACCGTCTGATTCTGCAGGGCACCAGTCCCAGCAAACTCAGGCGATCTGCCCTGGGAATGACCGCGCTTCATGATCGCGCAGTCCCCATACGCTCCCGTAGCGCCAGGGTTTCTCGTCGGCTTGTACTTCGCCTCCGAGCCCTTTGCATGAGCACGTCCTCCTACGGGAGTCCTATCGCATGTGCAAAACGACGATGTCGCCGTCTCTTGGTGCCAAGATAGGCGGATTTTTCGTTTTTCGTCAAGGGCTGTAAGCTCCCTTGCATGCGCATCGCGATCGACGCCCGGATGATGGGGGCCGGGAATACCCGGGGCATTGGCCGCTATATATATGAGACGGTCGAAGCCATGAAAGGCATCGATCCCAAGCAAGAATACGTACTTTTGAACCCTCCGATCCGTTGGTATGGCCTCGCGGAGCAAATCAAGATGCCGTTCGAACTTGCCGGTTCCAAGGCGGACGTCGTCTGGGTTCCGCATTGGAATGTCCCGATGTTGTATTGGGGCGCGCCGCTCGTGATCACGATTCACGACCTGCTTTTGTTCCATCAACCGACCAGTGCCAAGGCTTCGACGCGCGGTCCGCTTATTTCCGGTCTGAAGCGCTTCGGTCATCGGCTCGTGGTGGCTAGCGCCGTGCGCCGCGCCAAAAAAATTCTCGTACCAACGCATGAAGTCGAAAAAGATGTCATTGCGCACTATCCGTTTGCGAAACAAAAAATCGTGGTGACCGGCGAGGGGATGACCAAGTTGCCGTCGCCATCGGGAACACTTTCGTACGGGACATTTTTGTTCTATTTCGGCTCCGCCTATCCGCACAAACGTCTTGATCTTTTATTATTGGGTTGGAAGACGTTGGCGGCGCGACATCCGGATCTTTCGCTCGTGATCGGCGGCGAGCACGACGTCTTCATGGGCCGGGTGATGGAGGAAGCGAAACGCCTGAACCTGCCGCGTGTTCATTTCCCGGGACGCCTGACCGATGAAGCCCTGGCCACCCATCTTTCGCAGGCGGTTGCGCACGTACACCCCTCGTCTTTCGAGGGTTTTGCCCTGCCTTCGCTCGAAGCCCTCTCGCTTGGTTGTCCGACCATCGTGTCCGACATCCCGCTCATGGCCGAGGTGCTGCCCAAAGACGGTGTTTTCTTCTTCAAGAATGGCGACGCGGATGGTATGATCGCCGCGATCGAACAAGTGCTCGCAAATGTCGAACAGGCGCATGCGGCGGCTCGTCGTGGCGGGGAGGAAGCGCGAATGAATCATGATTGGAGTCAGGTGGCGAAACGAACCCTCGATGCCTTATGCCTCAGCCA
>Ga0105239_10000512_pt1 | contig 56021 bp, 55 predicted proteins | sample KBSC44metaG_FD_92761 | JGI IMG/M metagenome (GOLD analysis project Ga0105239, IMG submission 92761) | Corn rhizosphere microbial communities from Kellogg Biological Station, Michigan, USA - KBS C4-4 metaG | ecosystem: Host-associated > Plants > Roots > Rhizosphere > Soil | place: Michigan, USA...
CCGCCTTGTTTCATGATGGCAATACCGGCGGCACTGGCCAGCGGATGTGCCGAAACAACAGCACCGTTTGATGCCGAAACCTTTTTTTGAATAGTATATTCATACTGGTTAATGGGGGTTTGCGCAACTGAACGTGCGCCGGCACAGGCACATAATAAAAACGCAAGTGAAAATGTGTACAAATATGATCGCTTCATGACATCGATTAGTTATAGGCTAAATTAACAAACCAAAATTAGCTGCCGGTTTTTTTTATAATCCGGTTAAATGTTTTAATTTTAGTATGCTGACTAACAAAAACTGTTTCTGGTTCCAAACGACATGAGTTTATGAGAAAACGCACTGGTACATCGCGTATTATATCCTCCTTTTCTTATCGGTATCTTAACCCGTTGCGGGTTCTTGCATCTCTTCTATCATATGATCGATATAAATATATAATCACCCAACAAGTTCGTGCAAACAGTCCTGTAGATAATTTATTACGGCATTATTAAGCGCTTTCGGGAAAAATCAGTTAGCCGGTATCGGCATACTGTTTTCCATTTTTATAAAGACATAGCAGTCACATGAGAAAATAAAGGCATTCCGTTTCGGCGGAGTGCTTTTTTGTTTAGGGCAATTATTTCCCGCAGACCTCAAATACGCTAAGAAATGCAAGATCCTTCGCGCTTCGGCGTCTTTGTGAGAAACAAATTAATCCGTTACTTTCACAGTACATACATTAATTATGAAGCATGTTCCTGTAGGCGTAGCATTATTGCTTATCAGTAGTCTGGCTTTGGCACAGGTAAAATCACCCGAACAGTTTCTGGGGTATAAGCTCGGGTCCCGGTTTACCCCACATTATAATATAGTCAACTATTGTAAGCATGTGGCCGAAGCGGCGCCTAATATGGTAAAACTGGAGCAATATGGCACTACGAATGAAGGCCGGCCTTTATTATTATTGTATGTGGCTTTACCCGAAAATCTGTCGCGGCTGGAAGCCATTCGCCAAAACAACCTGCGGCTGGCGGGCATGATAGCCGATAAGGCGCCCCCCGATGAAAAAGGCCCCGCTATTATCTGGTTAAGCTATAATGTACATGGTAACGAAACTTCATCTTCCGAAGCAGCCATGCTAACCCTGTACGAACTGGTAAACCCGTCGAATACAAAAACAAAAGAATGGCTGCAACATACGGTAATCATTATCGATCCGTGTATTAATCCCGATGGGCGCGACAGGTATGTAAGCTGGTTTAATTCTGTAGTTGGGCAGCAGCCGAATCCGCAGCCTTTTACCCGTGAACATTCCGAGCCCTGGCCCGGTGGCCGGCCCAATCACTATTATTTTGATCTTAACCGCGACTGGGCCTGGCAAACGCAAATAGAAACGCAGCAACGGCTGGTAAAATATAACCAATGGCTGCCGCAGGTGCATGTTGATTACCACGAACAATCCTATAATTCACCCTATTACTTTGCTCCCGCAGCAGAGCCCTACCATGAAGTAATTAGCAACTGGCAACGGGAGTTTCAAACTACCATCGGCAAAAACAACGCGAAATATTTTGATCAGAATGGCTGGCTGTTTTTCACCAAAGAGCGCTTCGATCTTTTTTATCCCAGTTATGGCGATACCTACCCGCTGTATAAAGGAGCTATTGGAATGACCTACGAACAGGGCGGTCACGGCCGTAGCGGCGCCGCGGTGATCAATCACGATGGCGATACGCTTACTTTGTGGGACCGCCTGTACCATCACTTTACAACCGGTATGTCAACCATTGAGGCAGCATCGCAAAATGCAGGACGGCTGGTGCAGGAGTTTAAAAAGTACTACGATAAAGCCCGCACTTCACCTCCGGGTGAATTTAAAGCCTATGTGATAAAAGCCGACGAAGGCAATAAAATGGCCAGACTGAAACAATTGCTTACACGCAATTGTATCGACTGGTATATTGGCGGCACTGCTACCTATACCGGCGTAAATTATTTCACCGGCAAACCCGGCCCGGTAAAAACGGATGATCAGGACATTGTTATTAATGCCAATCAACCCAACGCCAATTTACTGAAAGTGCTTTTTGAAAGAAATTCACGCCTCACTGATTCTATAACATATGATATTACGGCCTGGTCGGTGCCGTTTGCATACGGATTAACCACCTACGGCTTAAATACCTACGTTACAGGTTTATTAAAAAATGAACCGGAAATGGTGAATAACAGTCCGGTACACGCTCTGAATACCGATAATACCAGTGTGGCCTGGCTGGTTCGCTGGAATGGGTTAAACAGCGTTCAGTTTTTGAGCGCCATTATGCAGCACAAAGTAAAAGTTCGCTTTGCCGAACAGCCATTCATGGCCGGTAATGCTTCATTTGAAAAAGGAACTTTGATCATTACCCGTACCAGTAACCAGTCGCTGGGCAATTCATTAGCCGATATTATAACCACCGCTGCACGAAAAGCAGGCGTTGCCTTTACTGCGGTTTCGTCAACTTTTGTGGATAAAGGTTTTGATTTTGGTTCAGAAAAAGTACACGCCATGCAGACGCCTAAGATCGGATTGCTGGCAGGTGACGGCGTTTCTTCACTCAGTATGGGCGAAGTATGGCATTTCTTCGATAAGGAGATCGGTTACCCGGTAAACATAATCTGGTCAGATGATCTTACTAAAAATACGCTGCGCGAGCTGGATGTGCTGATTATGCCCGATGGGAATTATCGTTTTCTGGCCGATAAAATGATGAATGAAGCATTGAAAGACTGGGTAAGTGGCGGTGGCAGGATCATAGCGCTGGAAGCCGCCGTTGCCCAGTTGGGCGCCGCAGACTGGGGTATTAAAGCAAAAAAAACAGACGATGAAAAGAGCGATAAGTCCGGTAAGTCCGACGATAAGAAAGATGACTACAGTATGCTGCATCGTTACGAGAACCGCGAACGCGATTTCATTCCTGCATTTATTCCCGGCGCCATTTATAAAGTAGAATTGGATAATTCGCACCCGCTGGCTTTTGGCTATGGCGATGCCTATTACACCCTTAAGCAGGATAATACCATTTACGAGTTTTTTAAAGAAGGCGGCTGGAACGTAGGCATTTTGAAAAAAGATAACCAGGTGGAAGGTTTTGTAGGCTCAAAGCTGAAAGATAAATTGAAAGATGGCCTCCTGTTTGGTGTTCAGGACATGGGTCGTGGAGAAGTGATATATCTGGCCGACGATCCCCTGTTCAGAAGCTTCTGGGAAAATGGCAAACTGCTGTTCAGTAATGCCGTGTTTATGGTAGGGCAGTAGGAAAATGAAAAATGTTGAATGATAAATTTGAAATGAGAAAGTGGTCTTACTTCTTCATTTTTAATTTAAAATTTCACATTCCTCATTTCCGTGTTAAAATTTACCAGCGGATTGGCACGCTCCCCGTCATTGCGTTACTTTGCCCACCGGTAATATCGAATATCTAATGAAAAATGTCGAATATCGAAGTGCCTTTACTTCGAAATTGGAATTGAACATTGGATATTCATTATTTCAAATTGATCATTTATAGTGTATGAGACTTTTAGCAGCCATAATGTGCGTACTGGTGGTGAATTCAGGATTGGCTCAATCTGTGCTCCAGAAAAAAACAGATTCTATTACACATCTTATTCAGCAATACTATAACCATAAAGAGATTTCTAACCTGTATGAACTTACGGGGCAAAAATTTAAAGCCGCTATCACCCCGCAGCAGTTTACGCAGGTTACACAGGGCCTGTACCAGCAGGCAGGGCAATTGAGCTCCTATGAACTGGAGTCGATCAACAACAGGGTAGCAAACTATAAAGCCAATTTCAGTAACGCAGTTCTTTCTTTACAGGTAGGAATTGACAGCAGCAGCAAGCTGGAAACGTTTTTGCTACAGGCTTATGAGCCTGAAGCAGCCCCCAGAATGGGCGAGGTCCTTTTTGATAATCCCCTGCATACCGCACTGGATAAAAAGGTAGATTCACTGACAATGCCCTTTATGAAAAAGGGCAATACTGTAGGGCTGGCATTGGGCATACTCGAAAACGGACAAATCCATGTTTACGGCTACGGCGAAACTGCCAAAGAGAACCAGTTAACACCCGACAGCAATACTTTGTTTGAAATCGGGTCTATTACAAAAACATTTACCGCTACCATATTGGCGTATTTTGTTCAGCAGGGAAAGATAGGACTGGATGATCCGGTAAATAAATACCTGCCCGATTCAATTGCTAATTTGCAATATAACGGAAAGCTGATCACCATCCGTTCACTGGCTAATCACTCATCGGGTTTGCCGCGCATGCCGGCTGATCTGTCAACAAAAGCCGATCCCGGCAATCCATACCGCGCCTACAGCAACAGCGATATGTTTTCTTTTCTGGCACATTTTAAACCATACCGCGAGCCCGGCGTGCAATATGAATATTCAAATCTGGCGGTTGGCTTATTGGGTGTGATACTTGAAAGAGTTTCCGGCAAGCCTTATGAGCAATTGGTTCAGGAAATCATTTGTCAGCCACTGCAAATGAAAAGCACCGGCATAACACTTACAGCAGAAGATTCTTCCCGGTTTGCGCTTGGATATAATATGCAGTTGCAGGCAGTTCACTCATGGGAGTTTCAGTCTTTTGCAGGGGCTGGCGCCATCCGCTCATCTGTAAATGATATGCTGCTGTATGCAAAAGCGCAGGTGAGCAAAGGTAATTCGCCATTGCAACAGGCTATTCAGTTAACCCACCAGCCAACATTTACATATGAACAGAATAAAGTAGGGCTTGGCTGGCATATCTTTATCCTCGATGGGAAAAATTATCTTGCCCATGACGGACAAACGGGTGGATACTCATGTTCCATGATCTTTAATCCTGAATCGGGTAAGGCAGTAGTAATATTAACAAATGCGTCTGCAGGACCTGGTAAATTATCAGTAGACTTAATAAAATGGTTAGATCAAAACTAAGCGAATGAATTTTTTATACCCTAAGCGATTACTGTTATTGCTTGCTTTATTATATGTACTGCCCGTTTCGGCACAATCACCTGCTACCTATACTTCGGCCGATATTTTTCTGCAGTTGAAAAAACTGAAAGTACTGGGATCTGTTCTGTACTTTGCGGCACACCCCGACGATGAAAATACCCGCCTGCTGGCATGGCTTGCCAGAGAAAGGTTATACCGTACCGGTTATTTATCACTGACCCGGGGCGATGGAGGTCAAAACCTTATCGGCGACGAACAGGGTATCGAGCTTGGTTTAATTCGTACGCAGGAATTACTGGCTGCCCGCAGAACAGACAAAGCAGAACAATTCTTCAGCCGTGCATTTGATTTTGGTTTTAGTAAAAGTACCGATGAAGCGCTTGCAAAATGGGGTAAAGAAAAAATACTCAGCGACGCAGTCTGGATCGTCCGAAAGTTTCAACCCGATATCATTATCACCCGTTTTCCTGAAGACAGCCGTGCCGGTCATGGGCACCACTCTGCATCAGCCGTAGTAGCACATGAGGCATTTCGTGCCGCTGCTGATCCTACCCGCTTTCCCGAACAATTTAAATATGGCGTAAAACCGTGGAAAGTAAAACGCATTTTCTGGAACACATTTAATTTCGGTTCTACCAACACTACCAGCAACGACCAGTTGAAAATTGATGTGGGCGGATACAATGCCCTTGTTGGTAAAAGCTATGGCGAAATAGCCGCCGAAAGCCGTAGCCAGCATAAAAGTCAGGGATTTGGCGTAGCCGGCAGCCGCGGGGCACAACCGGAATACTTTTCTTTAACCGACGGTGAATCTTATCAAACCGATCTTATGGATGGTATCAATACCGGCTGGAGCAGAGTTGAAGGAGGCGCCACCATCGATGCCATGGTCGATGATATCCTGAAAAACTATTCTCTTGCTAATCCCGAAAACTCGGTGCCTGCGTTGGTAAAGCTGTATCAGGCGTTATCATCGTTAAAAGATGGTTACTGGAAAACACAAAAGGAGCAGGAAGTACAAAACCTGATTGAGGAATGCAGCGGTTTATGGATAGAAGCCACCACCGGTAATGAATTAGCTGTATTGGGAGATTTGCTGAAAATAAATATATCGGTCAATAACCGTTTGGGTGCTGATATAAAACTGAACAGGATAACGATCGATGCATTTGATACTACGCTGGCTGCATCGCTCGGCAAAAACCAGAATCTGAATCTGGTGAAGTCGATATATGTTCCCAATACCAAACCTATTTCGCAACCTTACTGGCTGGAGCAAAAAATGGCCGATGGTTCTTTTACCGTGAATGATCAGTCGCTGATAGGAAAACCGCAAAATGATCCGGCTTATCAGGCATGTTTTGAAATGGTCATCGATGGACAATCTTTCACTTTTAATAAACCCGTACAATACAAACATACCGATCCGGTAAAGGGCGAGTTGTATCAGCCGCTGGCAATTGTTCCTGCGGTGACTGTTACTACGGATCCTTCTGTTATTATATTCCGCAAGAACGAAAAGCAAAGCGCCAACGTAGCGGTAACTGTAACCGCCAATAAAGAATTTACTGGTTATAAGGCAACGATTTCAAACCGGCTTACTTACGATAACAGTGCCAAAACCGACAGCAGCTTTTCGCTGGAGCCGGGTGTGAAACGCCAGTATGTATTTACCATCAACAATGGCATGCTGAAAGATAAGGAAGAAGATTATGTGCAGGCATCTGTTGAACTGCGAAATGGTAAACAGGAGCAACCGGCTTTTTTAAATATGACTACCATCGCTTACGATCATATTCCCCATATTCATTACTTCTCTCAGGATGGTGTTAAAGTGTTGAATATGGATATTAAAACAGTGGGGAAGAAAATAGGTTATATCGAAGGCGCGGGTGATAAAGTGATCACTGCGCTGCAGCAAATGGGTTACGAAGTAACGGTACTTAAAGAGAGTGATCTTACACCTCTTATGCTCGGTCAGTTTGATGCAGTGATCACGGGTGTGCGCGCTTACAATGTGCACGAATATCTGGAGGGTAAACATGAGGCGCTGATGGATTACGTAAAGAATGGCGGCAACCTCATCGTTCAATATAATACCAATAATTTCTTTCCTTCGGCTCCCAAAATTGGCCCTTATCCCTTTGTGGTTTCGCGCAGCAGGGTAACAGATGAAACGGCGAAAGTAAATTTTGTGCTGCCCGAACATCCTGTATTGAATTATCCCAACAAGATCACTGCAAAAGATTTTGATAACTGGATTCAGGAAAGAGGAATATATTTTGCCGAACAGATAGACGCGTCCTATGAAACGCCTTTGTCGATGGCCGATCCCAATGAGTCTGAGCAGAAAGGCAGCCTCATTATTGCCAGTTACGGAAAAGGAAAATTTGTATACACAGGTCTGGTGTTTTTCCGTGAGTTACCTGCCGGTGTTCCGGGCGCTTACCGCTTACTGGCTAATATTATTGCACTAAATAAAAAGAAAGGGTTTTAAATGGCTTTATCGAAACGTGAAGTATCTTTTATTGTAGCTATTATACTTGGGCTCATTATAGGGAAACTGATTAAGAAAGTAACGATTGGACTGGCACTGGGTATTCTACTCACATTTATGGCGATCATGATCTTTTCAAACTCAAACAAGAAAAAGTAATATCAGTATATATGCCGGCAACAGAAAAAGAGAAAATACCGCTGTTCAAAAAATGGCGTTACTGGTACTGGCTGGTAATAGGCTTTCAGTTGCTGCTGATGCTATTATTTTATCTATTCACTAAACACTTTTCATGAATTTTTCCCGGTTAGACTGGCTCGTGCTCGTACTTACCTTACTACTTATTATAGTGTATGGTATTTACCGCAGCCGCACATCAAAAAATCTGGAAGGTTTTTTCCTGAGCGACCGGCAGATGCCGTGGTGGGTAGTGTTGTTAAGCATCATGGGAACACAGGCCAGCGCCGTTACTTTTTTAACTGCACCCGGTCAGGCTTATACAGATGGAATGCGTTTTGTACAATATTATTTCGGATTGCCATTCGCCATGGTTGTTGTGTGCATTACGTTTGTACCCATTTTTCGCCGCCTGAAGATCTTCACCGCCTATGAATTTCTTGAAAAAAGGTTTGATGCAAAAACACGCTTACTCACTTCTTTTCTATTCCTGTTGTCAAGGGGACTGTCTACCGGTATAAGCATCGTAGCGCCTTCCCTTGTGTTACACAGTATGCTGGGTTGGGATATGACGCTCGTTAATTTAGTAATGGGCGGTGTACTCATTATTTATACCGTAAGCGGCGGCGCTAAAGCAGTAGCCTATACGCAGCAGTTACAATTTATTATTATTTATGCCGCCATGTTTATTGCGGCCTGGTGGGCTATTAAAATGCTGCCACCCGGCATAGGCATAAGTGAAGCATTACATATCGGCGGCAAGTCGGGTAAGCTGAATGTGATCACTTCGGGAGTTACAAAACATGGTTTCGATTGGAAAGACAGATACAATATATGGAGCGGTATCATCGGCGGTTTCTTTCTGGCGCTTAGTTATTTTGGTACCGACCAAAGTCAGGTGGGCCGTTATTTAACAGCCCGCAGCGAACACGAAAGCAAGATCGGTTTGCTGATGAATGGACTGGTAAAAGTTCCTCTGCAGTTCTGTATACTGCTTATTGGTGTATTCCTTTTTGCTTTTTATCAGTATACTAAAGCGCCTGCTTATTTTAATCTGTCGCAGGAAAAAGAATTGCGGCAAAGTGCCAATGCAGGCGAGTTTGCGGCTGCTTCACAAAAATACCAGCAGGTGCAGAGCGAAAAAACAAAAACTGTTCAGGCGCTTGGTCAGGCATTACAGCAGGATAATAAAGAAGATATTAATCGCCTGCATTTGCGGCTGGAACAACAAGAGTTGCAGGGGCAGCAGATGCGGGACTCAATAAAGAACATAGTTAAAAAAACGATCCCTGGTAGCGATGGCAACGATACCAATTATATCTTTCTTCGTTTTGTAGGTGATTTTCTACCGAACGGATTAGTGGGACTGATCATTGCTATCATTTTCCTTGCATCATGGAGCAGTATTGCTGCGGCGCTGAATGCGCTTGCATCCTGCACCATGGTTGATTTTCATAAACGCTTATCCAAAGCGCCCACATCACCGCTGAAAGAATACCGATGGTCGCAGATCTACACATTTTTATGGGGTGTGTTTTGCATTGTAGTGGCCTGTTTTAGTTATAATCTCGGTAATAGTTTAATTGAAGCGGTAAATGTATTGGGGTCATGGTTTTATGGCACCATACTCGGCATTTTTCTGGTAGCCTTTTATATGAAAAGAGTAGGAGCCCATGCTGTATTTATAGCAGCCATCATTGCAGAAATTATAGTGATCGCTGTATACTCTCTCAACCTCATCTCCTGGTTATGGCTGAATGTGGTCGGCGCCGTAGCTGTTATCTTTTTCAGCTTTTTGTTGCAGGCAACGTTTTTTTCAGCGGCGTTGTCAGGCAGGAAAAAGCTGCTATGAATCACTGAATAATACCGAATATTGAATGATGAATATTGAATATCAAAGTGCCTTTACTTCGATATTGGAAATTCAACATTCGATATTCATTATTTATTTGATCACCAGTTCCATTTGAATATTACATCGTTCATAGGGGGTAGAATGGCCTACTACTTTTTGAAAGCCAAGCTTATGGTATAGGTTTATCGCCGGCTCCAGCCTGGTATTGCTTTCAAGATAAAGTTTGTTTGCGCCCAATTCCTTTGCTTTATCTATAGCTGCTTTTCCCAATAACCAGCCAATGCTTTTACCTTGTGCGGCCGGCGATACCGCCATCTTGGCTAATTCATATTCGTACACAGGATCATTCATTTTAAGCAGGGCGCAAACGCCTACTGGTTCATCATTCAATAATGCAACCAGAATGTGTCCACCTTTCGCAATAATATTTTTCTGAGGGTTATCCAACGCCTTATGATCTGCTTCTTCCATTTTAAAATATTTCGAGATCCATTCCTCATTCAGCGTTTTAAAGGCTTCTTTATAGGCAGGTGAGTAATCTACGATTTGCACATGGCGGCTCTCGCGCTGTTTTTTTTGCTCCTGTACTCTGCGTAATAATGATTTTTGATTCAACAGGAACTCCCATTCTTCAATCGCTTTCCATATATCGTATCGCGCCTGCGACATGGCTTCTTCAATAGCGCCTGTTACATCGGCATACTGGGGCGCCAAATCCGTTACGATTTCTTTGCCTTTTTTCGACAGGCCGACCACTGTTTTGCGGCCATCTTTTTTATCGCTTTTCTCTGTTACAATTCCCTGCTTTACCATTTCCCTCACAATAGTGCTTACCGATGGATGTGAATGGCCGATTTCTTCAGCTATGGCCGTAATTGTTTTATCCTGCCCCTGCGACAATACATAAAAAACAGGCCACCATTTTGGCTGAAGTGGCACGTTGTACAGGGTATACACCTGGGCTGCATCTTCTGTTATTTGTTCGCTTAAACGCCGTAATCTGCTACCCAAAGCCATCTTGCCAACATTAGTATAAAAATCCATTTGATTAAGTAATTATGTAATTGATTACGTAATTTAGGACGTTTGTTTTTTTTGGCAAAAAAAATCTCGCAAAGTCGAAAAGGCGCCAGGAATTAAAGCGTTATAAATTAGCGCCTTGTGGACTTCGCGAGAAATAAATTAAAGTTATTTCAATGTAGCCAGCAGCTTTTGATTTAAAGCCACATAGTCATCATTCTTTGCATCTTTGGCAAGCTCCATCGACTTGTTGGCCGATTCAACCGCTTCTGATTTTTTACCCAGTTTAGCCAGGCAGTTGGCACGCTGATAAAATATGAAAAAACCTTTGGGATTTTGTTCAATCGCTTTATTGAACCATGCCAGCGCCTGGTTCAGGTCTTTACCATTTTCCAGGTAATACATGGCGGCGGAAAAATAAGGGAGATCTTTTTTATCTTCTTTCATGATGGTGTTGATCTGCGCCATTACTCTGCTATCGATGTCGGTAGTTATGGGCAGACTTACCACTGTTTTATCCCACATTATCTGCAGATTACAGCTGGTTGATTTTACATCGCCAAACTGCATGGTAAATGTTTCCAGCGGAGCTTTAAGGCTTTCGGTTTTAGCCTGAACGCGCACTACATCATTTTCCTGTTTATAGGCAGCAGGCGAAGTTACATCGAGCTGTTTGGTAATGATGATGGTCCAGCTGGCCTTGTCGGGGATAGTAAGCAACCCGTATTTACCGGCAGGTATTTTTTGACCACCGATTGTTACTTCATCGCCAAATGTAATGGTAGTAGCGCCATTAGCGCCTGTACGCCACACTTTGCCAAAAGGCACCAGATCACCAAAAATTTTGCGGCCTTTCATATCGGGGCGTGAATATGATAATTCAATAGACGCCAGTCCGAAATCCTGTTTAATGGATTGTGTGCTTGATGGCGCGGGCGTTTTTAACTGCTGCGCACCGGCTGTGCATACAATAGCCAGCAGGCATACTGAAAACAACATTGTCTTTCTCATGACGAACAAAAATTTCCGCGAAAGTAGGCAAAAGTCGGAAGTCAGAACCGCACAATAACCGTGATCCTTGCTTTACGACCTTTTAATAATTTAAAGGCGGGACCTTGTTTAACCAATCGAATGGCTTCATCGTCGTAAGCTTTGGCGAGAGATTGCTCTATTTTGAAATCGGATAAGTTTCCTTTTTTATTTACTTCAAAAGATACTACTACATCACCGGTGGAATTTGGATTACTGACCGGTATCTTTTTATTTTTTTCAAGATATTGATCATACGAAAACCATCCGTTTACGGGCTCGGCATTCTGTTGTGTTGTTGCGTTGGGATAGTTTTTCTTTGCCTCGGTTATTTTTTTTGCCAGGCTCATTCTTCTGGCTTCATCGTAGCGGTTTGCAATAGCGGGTTTCAGCTGGATCTGATTCATGCCATCATTGCTCTGCAGCCTCACGTTCTGTTGAGCATAGCCCGCCATATTTACTGATACATCTACGGCCGTATCTGCTGATACCGGTATTTTAAAATAACCCAATCTGTCGGTAACAAAATTGTTATTGTTATTTGCATTTGGTAATTGCACATAAGCATTCGCAAGAGGGTTGTTGTTCTGATCGGTTACCCGTCCCTTTACAAATCCTGATAAATTATTGTTAGCAGCTCCAATGGTTACTTTGGCTGGTGAATCTTTTTTGGGTATTGTTATCACTTCCATTAATCCATTCGTCTCGCTCTCGTTCTTCGCGGCTTTGGCAACTTCCGGCGCCTGGGAAGCAGCTGCTACATCACGTTGTACTTTTGCTTTTTCTTCAGTTGCCGGTTGTGCAGCCATGGCGCTGCCAAAATAGTGTGCAGTATCGTTTCTTTTGTTTAATGCTATCCGTGCTTTGGGAGCAGGTTGCGGCGGAAGTGTTCTGGCAACTTGTTTTCTTACTTTATAAACAGTCGCTGTATGAGCTTCTGCATCATACACATTAGTGGCAGATGCAGATGGTTCAGCAACTGAATCAGTTTTTGTAGTATTTGTTTTATTTTCCGACGGAGTAGGAACAACTGCTTTTTCTTCCTGCTTTACTTCTTCTTTTTTAGATGTTACAACTGCCAGTTCAGATTTACTTTCTGAATCAGTATTAAGGGTATACAACCATATGCTGCCAATAACCAGTACGGCTGCAGCCGCGGCCACCTGCCACCACCGGATAGCAATAACGCGGCTTTTTTTATTAGTCTCTGCCGTACGTTCGGCCAGTTGTTGCTGTAACTCCTGTAGCTGACCCGTTACGAGCGTTTCATCATGTTCCTGCAAAGCCTGCTGCATACCTTCAATGGCATCTGCCAGAAAGGGATCGTCAAGCGCTGCTTTCTCCATGGCATGCATATCGTGGGGAGACATTTTCCCCTGCACATATCGCCGGATATCTGCCGCTGAATAATGGGTAATATGTTCGTTATGTTCACTCATTGTGGTTGTCCACGAGTTATCCCTGGTTTACTTTCTTATTTCTCATTTTTCATTTCAAATTTCTCATTTCTAATCCCTTCCATACAGATCTTCAGATTTCGTCTTCCGTTTTGAATAAAACTGCGCACCTTATTCCATTCAATACCTGTTATGGCTGCTATTTCTTTATAGCATTTATTTTGTAAATAGAATAATTCCACCGTCTGCTTTTGCTCCTGCGACAAGGTTTGCAGGCAACGTTCCAGCTTTTGCAGGTTTTCTTCCTTCAACAGTACGCCATTCAGATGCATTTCTTCCTCTAATTGCATACTGTCTGGATTAAATTCCGTTGTTTTCAGGTTTTTGGGCGTTCTGAGCTGCATCAGGCAGTAATTTTTTGCCAGGGTATACAGCCAGCTTTTAAAGTTATCTACCTCATGTTTGGGCAGTTTTTGTACCAGTTCTTCAAAAATCTGCATTACAGCGTCTTTGGCGGCTTCGGGTTGCTTCAGATATTTAAGGCATACCCCGTACAGAAGCTCCATATAACGTTGAAACAGAACAGCCAGCACCTCCATATTCCCTGAAGTGCGAAACAGGCTGACCAACTCCTTATCGGGCAACTCATTGTCTGGTATGTTCTTTAAAAACGCCACTGGCGGTTAAAATTAATGAAAAGGAGGCTTTTATGCAATTTCGCTGGTTGTTGCATCCATATTACAAACATCGACTATGCCATCAGCTATACAACTTCATATACCCGAGCCCTGCCATGAAAACTGGAATGCTATGTCGCCCCAGGAACAGGGCCGTTTTTGCGGATCATGCTGTAAAACCGTGGTTGACTTCAGCATGATGACCGATAAGGAAATGGTGGATTATATTTCAAAAGCCACTCATCATGTATGCGGAAGATTTTCAAACGATCAATTGAACAAGCCTTTACCGGTAACGAATAACAAAAAACGATATTCATTTACCTATTTATGGAATGTGTTGCTGGCCACTTTATTGATCACCAAAGCCAATGCACAGGTTAAACCGGTTAAGCCGAAAAAGCCCACTACTGTTATTGAGCCTGCCCGGGCGACTATGGGTATGATAGTCTTCCACACTGAGAAGGTTGCTGTTGTTCCCTCAGAAGTGATGGGCGCCGTATTTGATTCAGCAACCAGAGAACCGTTGCCTGGCGCCAGCATCCGAGTTAAAAAAACAACCAGAGGAGTAGCGGCCGATTCAGCAGGAAATTTCTCCATACTTCTTGAAAAAAAGGACGAGCGTACTCTTGAATTCAGCGCTGTTGGTTATGAATCACAAACAATGGTTATGGATAATAAAGTCAACTGGCGGAATCTGCAGGTGTTTTTGAAACCGGTGATAGGAAGTTTGAAGGCGGTGAGTATCGTAGCACCTGCGCTAACCGGTATGGCAGGTGGCGTATCGTACGGCTATAGGATTTCAAAAGCAGAAAAAATAAAAAGAAACATCAACGACTGGATGCCTAAAAAGGATATAAAAGTGTATCCCAATCCGGTAGTTCGCGGAAATAATATATGGGCCAGTCTCGCTTTGCAACAACCCGGTGAATACAAACTGGAACTCATGAATGCCGATGGACAAGTGCTGGCAATTCAACCGGTGATCGTGCAAACAAAAGAACAGGTGATCACCATACCTACTGAACAAAGCTGGAGCGCCGGTATTTACTGGATCCGTATGTCGGCACCGAAAATTAAAAATGTTTATCAGGCGAAGGTGTTGTTACAGTGAAAATGTGTTTCGCCACTAAGCGAATCCAATAGTTATCAAATCGAAGGTAGAATTACGACACCAGTATGGAATTTTTCTATTTTCTGCATCTATAAATACAAATAGCCTTTATGCCCAAAGCCATACAGCTTCAGATACCCAAACCCTGTCATGAAAACTGGAGTGCCATGTCTCCCAAAGAGCAGGGACGTTTTTGCGGATCATGTCAGAAAACCGTTGTTGATTTCACCATGATGACGGATAAAGAAATTGTAAATTATTTTTCAGCAGCTAGTCATCAGGTATGCGGACGTTTTTCAGGCGAACAATTGAATAAAGATCTGCCGCTCACGGAAAAGAAAAAGAGATTTTCATTTGCCTATCTCTGGAATTTTTTACTCGCTACCTTTCTTGTTACGGAAACGAGTTGCCAGGAAAGAATGACAGGTAAAGTACAGGTAGTAGAGCAACATGTAAAACCGACAATGTTAATGGGCGACACTATTATTGCCGAATTGCCCAATGTAAATACCAGAACAGAAATAACAGGTACTGTTACAGATGCAAAAAGCGGACAGCCGTTAGCAGAAGCAAGTGTTATTGTAAAAGGAACTGATAAAAGTACGGTTACCGATTCATTGGGTGACTTTCATTTGTCTGTTGAAAAGAAAGACCATGTTATAATTATATTCAGCCGCGTTGGGTACCAAACTCAAACACGCATATTGAATGATCAAACGAACTTGCAGACTGTGAAAGTAGCATTGCCACCGATCGAATCAAAAGAAGTTCTTATAGGAGAAGTAGTCATAACACAAAACACAAAACACCCGAAAAGACAAAAAACTCAATAAGTAACAGGCTGCGTTTCAAAATAAAAAAAGAAAAATATCTCTAAAGGGTAAAGTATTGTTGCAATGACTCATTAGTAAGTTTGAAGGACGGTTCCATACCGGTCGAAAGACCGGTATTTTTTATTATCTTCGCTGAAACTATCTCAATAAATATGAACAGAAAGAGCTGTCTGCCCCCTCCGGGACTTTAATATTTCTTCGGGTAAAAGTAATAGTCGATCGGTTTCTCTATCGACCGGTTTCTATTCTTCAAGTTTCAATTCGTTGTTAATATTAAAATGCTCGTCTTTGGGTGAGTAGATAATTCTTTATGAAAAAATCATATCTGGTATTACACTTCGCAGTAATACTTGCCGGCTTTACCGGCATCTTCGGCAAGTTGATTTCTCTTAATGAAGGACTTTTAGTTTGGTACAGGGTATTCTTCTCTTCTATCTGGCTATTTTTCATTTTACGTTTATTCAAGGTCAATACGGCTATTGCTGTGCGGGAAAAATTTAACATTGCGCGGGTTGGGGTACTGATAACAATACACTGGCTGTTCTTTTATGGCAGCATTAAATATTCAAATATTTCTATAGGGGTTGTTTGTTTCAGTCTCACCAGTTTCTTTACGGCGGTGCTTGAACCGGTTATCAATAAGAAGAAGTTTGTTTTAACTGAGGTTTTATTAAGCCTTCTTACTTTGTTAGGAATTGCCCTGATCTTTCACTTTGACACATCTTATCAAACAGGTATTATACTGGGCGTTATTTCTTCTGCTTTTGGGGCGTTGTATACCATATACAATGAACGCCTGGTTAGAAAGTATGACAGTAAGCTGATCAATTACTATCAGATGATAGGAGGAACGATAGCGCTGGCACTTCTAATGCCGTTGTATCTTCATTATTTTCCTGTTGAAAGACTTATTCCGGGACTAATGGATACAGTATATCTGCTGCTCTTGTCGCTGTTCTGTACAGCAGGCTTATATATTTTATTTGCAGAGTCGTTAAAAAGAATACCTGCCTTTACGGTAAATCTTAGTTTCAATCTGGAGCCAATCTATTCGATTATCATGGCGTTCCTGTTTTTTGATGAAGGTAAACAGGTGAATGTATCATTTTATGTCGGACTGTTCTTTGTAGCAGCCTCAGTTATTTTGCAAACAATTATTTCTATAAGAGCGAAGCCTAAACTGGCGGAGATGGTTAAGACTTAAACGCCGGATGAAACTGCTGTAACGTATCTCTTAAAAACTCTCTGTCTAAGTGCGTATAAATTTCTGTTGTGGTAATGCTTTCATGGCCCAGCATTTCCTGAACGGCGCGCAGGTCGGCGCCACCTTCAACGAGGTGGGTAGCAAAAGAATGACGGAAAGTATGTGGCGATATATTTTTTGTAATGCCTGCTTTTTTTACCAGATCTTTCAGCATTAAAAAGATCATTACCCGCGTAAGCCGCGCACCGCGGCGGTTTAGAAACAGAATATCTTCATGGCCTTTTTTTACCGGCACATGAACGCGGATATCTCTTTTGTAAATGGTAATGTACTTAGTGGCAGATTGTCCGATAGGCACCAGTCGCTCTTTATCGCCCTTACCGGTAACGCGAATAAAACCAACATCGAGATATAAGGCAGAGATCTTGAGATTTACTACCTCGCTAACCCGCAGTCCGCAACTATACATAGTTTCCAGAATAGCCTTATTGCGACCGCCTTCGGGCTTGCTGAGATCAATTTGTGCAATGATCGATTCTATTTCCTCAAAAGTGAGCACATCGGGTAAAGCGCGTTTTAACTTAGGAGCTTCCAGCAGGGTAGTGGGGTCTTTTGTTACGATGTTTTCGATGAGGCAATACTTATAAAACGAACGGATGCCGGAAATAATGCGGGCCTGTGAAGTGGGCGTCATACCAAGCTCACCTATCCGGCGAATGAATTTCTGCAGGTCGGGCAGTGTGATATTGGCGGGAGTGGATGCATTGTTTTTTTCCTGAAGGAACTGGGTTAGCTTTTCTATATCGCGCAAATAGGCTTCCACCGAATTATCGGACAGCGATTTTTCGAGCTGTAAGAAAGCTTTAAAGCCTTTTTTATAAGGTTCCCACATAGAATACAGCAAATATATGGAACTACGGTTCTTTCACCACATAGGAACATAGCGAACATAGGAAGTGACATAGTTTGCGTTGATAACTATGTGAAACTGTATGCTTCCTATGTGTCTATCCCGACAAGTAGGGACAGGTTGTGGTGCAATGCGTCGAAAATTTGTAATACATTGAAGTATCAGCTATATTCGCAGTTAATCACATCAATATATGTTGCTCAGTCTTCGCAAGATGAAAAATAAGATGAGCCTCAACCGCTCAGCTTTCCGTCGCTTTTTAACAAAGCTGGAAAAAAATCCCCCCCGCCGCCTCGATAACCTGGCTGTAGAAACAGACGCGTTGGTATGGGCTGAAACCGATTGTTTGGCCTGCGCCAATTGCTGCAAAACCATGACGCCCACTTTTACCGATAAAGATGTGAAACGCATATCGGCCCATCTGAACATGACCGAAGAAGCCTTCCGTAAAAAGTGGCTGAAAAAAGACCGCTCCGGCGACTGGGTAAACACCAAACAACCCTGTCAGTTCTTAAACCTGAAGGATAATAAATGCTCCATTTATGAGGTGCGGCCTGCAGACTGCTCAGGCTTTCCGCATCATACCCGCCGCCACATGACCGACTACATACACGTTTTTAAACAGAATATTGAGTATTGTCCTGCTACATTCAGACTTATTGAAAGGATGATGGAGAAGGTGAAGTTTTAAGCACCCCCTCACAAGTAGACGTCTTCAATAAAGAAAAACTCCGGCGGCTGATTTTTGAGCAGTGTAATCGACAATATACTGTATTGTATCTGCCGCCACTGGGGATACTGAAGCTGAAATTGTTTTGCACTCTTCATCATACGCTCAATTTTCTTTTTTGATACCGCTTCTTCGGGATAACCGAATGCCAGACTGCGTCTTGTTTTTACTTCGATAAAATGGATCACCTCGTCTTTTAGGGCAATAACATCAATTTCATAGCGCGACCAGCGCCAGTTGCGATGCAAAATGCTATAATTGCGTTGCAATAAATAGTCAACGGCCATGTCTTCACCCTTTTTACCGGTGTCGTGATGATGATAGCTCATATCAATTTTGTATAATTGCGGGGAATTTTATCATTTCATCCGATAACTATCGGATTCGCTCAGGATGATGTGCAGCGTGCATGTGGGAAATGTGGAATGAATATACATAATTCCGTGTCATCTGTGCAATCTGTGGCAAAAAAACTGAGCGTAACGAAGAACAAATAAAACGAACTATGACCAACTCAAAAATATTCAAACTCAAAGGAAAGGTTCAGCATTATGCATGGGGTGGTTCTGATTTTATTCCGGCCCTGTTGCATCTGTCTAACCCCGATAAAAAACCTTTTGCCGAATACTGGATGGGCGCCCATGATAATGTACCATCTGAAGTAGTGTTGCCCAACGGTAGCACACAACCGCTGAATACATTTATTAAAAACGATGCTTCCGGTACACTGGGGCAGGCGGTGAATAAACGTTTCGGACGTTTACCTTATCTATTCAAAGTGCTTGATGTAAAAGATATGCTGTCGATTCAGGTGCATCCCACCAAAAAGGCCGCTGAATCGGCTTTTGCAGCTGAAAACATGAAAGGCACTCCGCTGAATGCGCCCAACCGCAATTATAAAGATGATAATCATAAGCCCGAACTGATGCTGGCGCTGAGTGATTTCTGGTTGCTGCATGGTTTTAAATCGCCTCACGATCTGGTTACCATCTTACTCGAAACACCCGAATTGCAATTTCTCGTTCCTGTTTTTGATAACAAAAATTACCATGCTTTATACGAGATGGTAATGACGATGGACCAGGAAGAAGTAAATGATCGTCTGCAGCCACTGCTCGATCGCATTGTTCCTTTATACGAAAAAGGATTTTTAAACAGAGATCAGGAAGATTTCTGGGCAGCCCGCGCAGCTAAAACTTTTTGCGAACCCGACAGAATAGACAAAGGCATTTTTTCTATTTACTTTTTCAACCTGGTGAACATGAAACCCGGCGAAGCCATTTTTCAGGATGCCGGTGTTCCGCATGCTTATCTGGAAGGACAGAATATGGAGATCATGGCCAATTCTGATAACGTATTGCGTGGCGGTCTTACTCCCAAATACATCGATGTGCCCGAGCTCATACATCATACCCGTTTTGAGCCCATTACGCCGGATATCTTAAAAGGCACTACGTCACAGGTTCCGGGTGAAACGATCTTTCCTACTCCGGCTGCAGATTTTGAACTGCACCGGCTGGTGCTGCAGGCCGGTGCTGCGGTAACGCTTACGGCCACTACTTCAGAAATATTTTTTGTATACGAAGGGCAGGTTCAGGCCATAGAGGGCGATCATAAAATTGATCTGCAAAAAGGCGAAGCCATGCTGGCGACTGCCCGCGCTGAATTTGTAATGCAGTCAGCGCAGAATGCGGTAGTGTTTAGAGCGACGGTACCTTCGTAAATCGCGACCACCTGAATATTGAACATTGAATATTCAATGTTCAATATTCACTGCAGGGGCGTTTGCAGAAAACTACATTAGTTCCGGCGCATTTTCAAAGCCTTCATCTACCTGCAGGTTCCCTCCATCGGCAGCGGCTGTTGCCAGTTCATCGCAGCGATTGTTGAACGGGTTTTCGGCGTGGCCTTTTACCCAAACGAAACGGATCTGGTGCTTTTGAGCCAGTTGATGAAAGTGCGTCCACAGATCTCTGTTCTTTTTACCGCCTTTGAAGTTCGTGGCGATCCAGTTTTTCAGCCATCCTTCCATAACGGCTTTCACTACATACTGACTATCGGAGTAAATGATGATTTTTAAACCATCGCGGTTCAATGCTTCCAGTCCGGCAATAACGGCCATCAATTCCATGCGGTTGTTGGTGGTGCGCCGGTATCCGGCTGATAATTCCTTGCGGCGGCCGCCCCATTGCAGAATAACGCCATAACCACCGGGTCCGGGATTGCCACGTGATGCGCCATCCGTATACATGATCAATTCTTTGTTATCGGTTCCTTTCGAGGTAGTAGTCATAATGGTGAAAGGGGCAAATTAGGGTTTTCCGGGAAAGGCGCAAAGGTGCCTTTCCTCTTCCTTCAGAATTTTATTATATATGAGCGTAAACAGCCCCATCATGTACGTGCCCTGATCAGGGAACTGCAAATGGCTTTTTACCTAATTCGTCATGATCGGGTATTGCGCTTTTATGGGGATTGATGATTATGGTGATCTTTGAAGCTGGTTGATTGGCCGGCTCAATGGTAAGCCTGTAAGCGTTATTGGCAATATCGTTCCCTGCAATTGTTTCTGTTTTCAATGTTACCGGCTCACCGGTGAGGGAGATGCAATAAGCCAGGATGCCCTTTGCCACGTTGAACCTGAAGATAGATAAGGGCGCATCCTTTTTCATAAAGGGCTGCCCATAGGCGGTGATAATGTCAAAAGGTGAAGTAGCCATGCCGCTTACCGTCACTGGTTTTTGTGAGTTCGGCATGGTGGTTAAATTAAAAGCAGTTTGTTTTTTAGCCGTTTTACACGAAATTTATCATGCTTATTTAGATGCACAGGATGGTTTACCTTTCAATCCTGAAACAGATCTGGAGCCATCTCATGAATATATGATGCAACATTATACCGATGATATTGCAGCTGCCTTAAAAACCATGTTCCCGAGTCTTGACGACGCAACGGCTACTGCCCTGGCGCTGGGAGGGTATGGTGATGTTCAGAACATTAACCCTACATTTTGGAATACTACTTTAAGCAATAATCACGTTACAAACGCTCAGGTGACGCATGTAAATACTTATTATGAAAACGGATCGGAGGGAACACTTTGTCACTAATATTTAAAAAACTAATGCAAATAATATGAAGTCGTTTTTTGTGCTGTTATTTTCTTTGGTTGTTGCGCATGGCTTTTGTCAGGAACAGTCGAACCCGGCTGTAAAACAATTTCTGAACGAGTTCGTGAGTAATAACGAACGTGTGAAAAAAAACCTGTATTTCAAGCCATACCTCCATTCCAGGTCTTTGAAAGACGCTATACATCTGCTGAATTACAATGACGGTCTCGCCGCTTTCAGGGATCTACATAATCAAAAAGTGGTTTTTGTATTATCCGAAGAGGAGAAGAAGCTAATAAAAGAAACCTGGCTATCACAACAAAATAAACCCTGGGATAGTACTATTCTTGAGCACGCCACTGTATTCCGGGAAAAACCCCTGCCAGAAAATGCTACAAAAGAACAAAGACTAGAATACTTCCAGCAGTTTGAAGGAAAATATATTCTCCAATTCTCTGCGCCTGTGTTCCTGAGAAATGATTCGCTGTGCGTTTTCTATTATATAAGCGATGGTAGCGGAAGTATTTACCTTTTACGAAAAGAAGATGGGAAGTGGGTACAATATCTGAAAAAACTTGTCTTTTTATCCTAAGTTATTAATGCTTATCATAAATAATGAGAACCCGCCTCAGTGGCGGGTTCTCATTATTTATGGGTAGCCTCTATATAAAAACTAATACAAATATTATGAAGTTGTTTTTTGTGCTATTGTTCTCTTTGGTTGTTGCCCATGGCTTTTGTCAGGAACAGTCGAACCCGGCTGTAAAACAATTTCTGAACGAATTCGTGAGTAATTACGAACCTGTGAAAAAAAACCTGTATTTCACGCCATACCTCTATCCCAGGGGATTAGAACACGCTATAAATCTGCTGGATTGCGATAGCGGTCTCTGCGCTTTCAGGGATCACCATAATCAAAAAGTGGTTTTTGTTTTATCCGAAGAGGAGAAGAAGCTGATAAAAGAAACCTGGCTATCACAACAAAATAAACCCTGGGATAGTACTATTTTGGAGTACGCCACTGTATTCCGGGAAAAACCCCTACCTGATAATTATACAAAAGAGCAAAGGATAGAATACATCCAGCAGTTTGAAGGAAAATGGATTATCGAGTTCTCTATGCCTGTGTTCCTGAGAAATGATTCGCTGTGCGTTTTCTTTTATATAACCTATGGTGGCGGAAGTATTTACCTTTTGCGAAAAGAAGATGGGAAGTGGGTAAAATATCTGGCAAAACTTGTCTTTGTATCCTAGTATTAACGCTTGTCATATATAACGGAACCTGCCGCTGAGGCAGGTTCCGTTATATAGCGGCATCCCTGCCGCTAAAAATATGTTTTCACGCTCTTAAACCTGTATAACCCCCGTAGAAAACGCCGGCATATCGGGATTGTGATCGGCTGCGGCAATGCTTTCTGAAATGATCTGCCGGGTTTGAGCCGGATCAATGATAGCATCAACCCATAAACGTGCCGCTGCATAATAGGGTGTTGTTTGCCGATCGTATCGCCCTTTTATTTCATTTAATAATTTTTGTTCTTCTTCGGCAGATACTTCGCTGCCTTTGGCCTTCATAGCCGATACCTGAATCTGCAGCAGGGTTTTGGCGGCCTGCTCACCACCCATTACGGCAATTTTTGCGCTGGGCCATGCATAAATAAACCGCGGATCGTAGGCTTTACCACACATGGCATAATTGCCTGCGCCATACGAATTGCCCAATATAATCGTGATCTTGGGCACTACCGAATTGGCTACGGCATTTACCATTTTGGCGCCATCTTTTATAATTCCTGAATGTTCACTGCGCGAGCCTACCATAAAACCGGTTACATCCTGCAGGAACACCAGCGGAATTTTCTTCTGATTACAATTCATAATAAAGCGGGCCGCTTTATCGGCGCTGTCGTTATAAATAACGCCGCCCATTTGCATTTCGCCTTTGGCGTTTTTTATTACGGTACGCTGATTGGCAACAATGCCTACTGCCCATCCGTCGATGCGGGCATAACCGCATAAAATGGTTTTGCCGTAATCCTGTTTGAACTGTTCAAATGTTGAATCGTCGGTAATGCGTTCAATGATCTCCAGCATATCGTAGGGGCGGGTAGCATCGGCTGGGATGATACCATAGATTTCCTCAGCACTTTTGCGGGGCGCTTTGGGTGCAATGCGATCGAAGCCGGCCTTTGTTGTATGGCCCAGCCTCGACATAATTTTTTTAACCTGATCGAGGCATTCCTGCTCAGTGCTGAATTTATAATCGGCAATACCGCTGATGGCATTATGTGTAGTGGCGCCGCCCAATGTTTCTGTATCGATATTTTCGCCAATGGCTGCTTTCACCAGATAGGGGCCTGCCAGAAAGATAGACCCATTGCCTTCTACCATTAATGTTTCATCGCTCATAATGGGCAGATAGGCGCCGCCTGCTACGCAGGCGCCCATAACGGCAGCGATTTGGGTAATACCCATAGCGCTCATGCGGGCGTTGTTGCGAAAGATGCGTCCGAAATGTTCTTTATCGGGAAAGATCTCATCCTGCATAGGGAGAAACACACCGGCACTGTCGACGAGATAAATGACAGGCAGATGGTTTTCCATGGCAATCTCCTGCAGACGCAGATTTTTTTTGCCGGTGATGGGAAACCAGGCGCCTGCTTTCACGGTTTGATCATTGGCCACAATAACACATTGCCGGTTACTGACGTAGCCAACGCCGGCAACAGTACCACCTGCGGGGCAGCCACCCTGTTCTTCATACATATCCCATCCCGCGAAAGCACCGATTTCAATAAACGGCGTACCGGTGTCGATAAGGTAATCTATCCGTTCGCGGGCTGTTAACTTGTTTTTTTCTTTCTGTTTGGCAATCGCTTTTTTTCCACCTCCCAGAGCTACCTGTGAAAAGCGTTGCCGCATTTCACTCAGGGCCCGTTTCATTACATCTTCGTTACGGTTAAATTCAAGATTCATTATGACCAATTTGAAAATTTGAATCCCGATTGCTATCGGGAGTGCTGATTTGAAAATAAAGAATTACATCAATTTTGCGAATTTGAAAATATGCTAATTTAAGAATGGAGTTTGCTGAATTTTAAAATATTTTTCAAAACGCAGCGGCTTCCATTTTCAAATTTTCAAATTAGCACATTTTCAGATAGTTCATTTTTCAAATTACAGTTTGATTTTTAATCCAACCGCAGGATAAATGAGGAAAACATTGTCATAGCTAACTACATGATAATAGCAATTGATCCTGGTGCCGACGGACAAGTCCTTAAACAGCTTATACCATAGCTGAGGTTCTGCAAAGAATGACCCTCTTTTTCCGGTGAGACCGGCGGTAAAAGCATCGCCCTGATTTTTGTTGCGCGTCCAAACGGAGAAATCGCCCGCGAATACCAGTTTATAGTTCAGGAAACCTTTGTACCAGTAAAAGGAGAATAGCACATCATGACTGGGTTTTTTATACGGACTGTATGTGTAGCATGAGTATACGTTAAAAAATGCGCCCTGCCACTGAAAAGGGTGTCCGGCCCCGATGGAAAAGGCATTGGTTAAATAATAACTGTATTCTTTGGGCTCTGTAACTCCTAACCCGCCGGAGTATTCCACCTGCAGAAATATTTTCGGTTTCCAGAAACGGAAAGAGCGGGACACCTGCATATAACATTTCCCCATATTGTTTTTTTCACCGATTAGGTCGCTTTGCACCTTAACCAACGTAGAACCGGAATCTTTTCCTTTGTAGTATTCAAAGAACAGGGAGGGGTAGTTCTTGCTGTTTCGCCCCGGATCGATGGAATGCCTGAAATCGTAATTTAATTCAAGGCTTTGGCAAAAGAGACAGTTTGAAAAGCCGCATAAAAGAATGAGGATATAATATTTCATATAGTTGGTATTGAAAAGTCCGTAAGACTATGTGAATAGCCCGGGGTGAAACCCAGGGAAACGATGTAAGGGCACAGCCCGTTGGGCTTCCGCTAATTTCACAGAAAGCCTTCCAACCAACCGGAATTGCGGCGTAAATGAAGCGGTAGTGAACGGAAATGTGACAAATTGTAGCTTTGGGAATATAAGAACCTGTCATGAACGACCTGGACGCTTCGGCCTTTATCCATTTGTTTAAGAATGCATATGTACAATGCTTTGGTCATGCATTGCAAACGCCGCTTTCCGAAACGGAGAGCCGGCAGTTCAGTAATCATATTTTTGAAGAAACCGGTCTGACCATCGGCTGGAAAAGCCTGAAGAATTATTCCTTTTATGCGCTGAACGATCCGGCAGGTAAAATGGAAAATCCTTCCATTGCCACACTCGACACCCTGGCCTGGTATGTTTTAAAGGCGCCCTATACCGATGAGCTACAGCGGAAAAACAAAGAAAGCCATCATCCCTGGTGGTTCAGGTATAAAGAACAGTTTTACCACCAGACTGCTATTCCACCGCCTGCGTCACCTGTACATCGTAAAAAATCTTTCAAAACAGCCATTATTATAGCGGTGGCATTGGTGTGTATACTGATATTATTTATTTCATTATATCAATTTGGGACAGCTAAGACTGCATCGTTTACCGAAGATTTTCATACAGTAAATGAAGATTCACTACAGCATCATGGCTGGATGGTGCAAATGAAAGATGAAGCGTATTGGAACAGACGGGCGGGAGAAACAAGCGGACTGACCCTCTTTACTTTACCCGGCGACAACTGGCCCGATTCGGGTAAAGTGACCGGTATTAAAAATTTACTGCTTCATAAGGTTGCTGGCGATTGTTTTACGGCAGAAGTACATATGAACGGATTTATGCCTATGGAAAACTGGCAGCAGGCCGGATTGATCTTGCTCGAAGACACGGCATTTACGGGTAAAAGTCTGCGTTTATCTGTTGCCTATAACGACTTTTCGGGCGGAGCCCCTGTGAACAAGGAAATATTAATACAGGCGATCACATCACCGGGCAGCGGTTTTGCCAAACCTGAAGAAGTTGCCCATAAACATTTATTTACGGTGGGGCAGGATGCGGATGATCTTATAAAAAGCAATATGGCAAATACTGCACTGCGTATTGAAAAGCAGGGTAATCATCTGCGCTTATTATATGCCAACGGACCGCTTGAAAATTCAGCGTTTAAAGAAGTGATTAGTCTGCAATTTGATATTAAACCTGCTTATATCGGCCTCTTTGCTTTGAAAGGATTTGTTCAGGATGGCAAATATGCGCCGGCTTGTTTTACGTTGTTCAGACTTGTTCAATGTGCAAATTAGGATTTTTACCGCGGAGATGCGGAGACGCAGAGGCTTTCGACTTCGCTTAAGATTTCTTCTGCGCCTCTGTATCTCTGCGGTTACAATATTCGCATCCTGCATACTATTTTACAACTGCGAGCGCCATACCATCATATTCTTTTACGCCCACCATTTGAACAATGGTAGCAGTAACGGCATCGCTGGCGCCTAATACATTGTTGAATCGCTGAGCGCCTACAACACGATCATCGGCGGGGGCGGCATCGAGTACCTGTCCGTCGCGAATAACATTATCAGCTATAATTAATGTACCGGGGCGCGATAACCGCAAAGCCCATTGAAAGTATTCGGCATAAGGTGGTTTATCGGCATCGATAAAGATCATATCAAAGGGGCCTGCTTTTTCTTCATACAACTGTGGTAATACATCCAGTGCTTTTCCCACCCGAATGTCTACCTGTGATGCCAGTCCGGCGCGTTCAATATTTTTCTGTGCTACGGCAGCATGTTTGGGATCTGCTTCCAGCGTTATTAACTGCCCTTCTTTTGGTAATGCTCTGGCCATCCAGATGGTGCTGTAACCAGCCAGTGTACCCAGCTCAAGAATATTTTTTGCATTGCAGAGAAGGGCCAGGATCTGCAGCAGCTTGCCCTGATTGGGCGACACACTAATGGGAGGCATACCCGCTTCTTCGAGTGACTTGGTAGCAGCTAACAGCGCATCATCTTCATACGCCAACAGGCTACTGATGTAGTGGTCTACATCTTCAAAAAGCTTGTTGTTCATTTTGTATCTCTGGTATTTGTTTAATAAAATCAACTAATGTGAAGATATCACTATCCCTACTATACAACTTTAATTTTTCCAGAATTGCCGGATATTCTGAAAAGAAAGGGACCAGATTTTGTTTTGCCTGCTCATATTTCTTTTCACGCATTCTTATCATAACAGGATAGGCAGCATATTCATGCTGATTATTTTTTGTTTTTTCAAAGATGATGTTGGGGTAGGTAACTACGCCACCCTGCAGCGCATCGTAACCAAAATATAATATGAAGTAAATATTTATTTTGCCGGTATATATCACCTGTGCAAAGGATTGCTTGATGAACGACATTTTATTTAGCAATGCATATGTTTCTCCATACACTGAAATATTGCTAAGGGTTTTAAACTGCAGGGTGTCGGTTTTAAAACCCAACAGATCGTTACATGAATATTTAATGGCGTCTTCCTGTTCGCCGGTTTTAAAATGCAGTTTTTCGTTGGGAGAAGGAAACCATTTTATCAGTCCCTTTTTTTCGGTAGAATCTTTTAATATAATTGTACCAGCTACAAAGTTTTTTGCAAAAGGGTAGTTTTGTGCTGTTACTGACCCCATTATCAATATGAATACAGCGATTAGCAAACTTTTCATAGTACTATTGTTATGGTGAATTTAACCACAATTACCTAATGCGCCCAATGTACAAGTGTGAAAATTTGTTAATGCGCTCATTTGCTTATTGTTTATTATTTTTAAAATCCTATGCGGAGAAAAAAATCGGCCTGGATAATTCTGATAGGGCTCGCTATTATTATTAAAGTTTTTTCTTTCTTTCCCGATGCGGTTGAAAAATATTATGCTTCGGGAATTTATCCTGTTATTTCTTCCATACAGCGGATTTTATTCGGCTGGCTGCCCTTCAGTATAGGCGATTTATTATATGGTGCGGTAGCAATATGGCTGCTGTATAAATTATATCTTACTGTACGGCATGTTGTTAAACGGCAGACTACCCGTAAATACTGGATAAACGCGCTGGCGCAATCGGCCTTTACCGTGTTAGTGGTGTATGTGATCTTTAATCTGTTCTGGGGATTGAATTATAACCGCCGCGGTGTAGCATATCAACTGGGCTTACATGTGCAGCAATATTCGAAAGGCGATCTGATACAGGTAATGCAACAGATCGTGGAACGGCTGAATACCTTACAAGGGCCGTCGCGCACGAACCGTTTATTACTGGAACGGAAAAAGAATCTGTTCAAAGGAGCCGTAGCGGCCTATGACCAGTTGGCGCAAAAAGACGCCGATTTCAGGTATTCGTTCCGTTCGGTAAAACCATCGTTGTACAGCTATCTGGGGAATTATCTGGGTTATACGGGTTATTATAACCCCTTCAGCGGCGAAGCACAGGTGAATACTACGGTGCCGCTTTTTGTGATGCCTTTTACCACCTGCCACGAAATTGGCCATCAGTTGGGATATGCCAAAGAGAATGAAGCCAATTTTGCCGGTTATTTATCGGCCAAATCGTCGTTAGACCCGGCCTTTCGATACTCTGTATACTTCGACCTGTATACCTATTCACGGTATTATTTGTATGGAATGGATTCCGTAGCCGCCAAACAACTGGATGCGCGGCTGGTGCCGGGCATAAAGGCTGATTATGCCGAATTAAGAGAGTTTATATGGAAATACCGCAACCCTATTGAAGTGGTCATTGATAAATTGTATGGGCAATACCTCAAGGCCAATAACCAGCCAGCGGGAAAATTAACCTACAATGAAGTAGTAGCCTGGCTGGTGGCCTATTATAAGAAATATGGTGGGGCTGCAATTTGAAAATTAAAACTTGTTCTTCCACATCATACTCTCCACCGGTTTATTGGGTTGGCCGCTGTACTTGGCATCTTTTTTCTGATTGTATTTTACAGCGATCTCGCCTTCTACGGGGAAATAAATCAACTGGCCTATGGGCATTCCCTTATACACTTTCACGGGTTGCTTAACAGAGATTTCAAGCGTCCAGTTACCGCAAAAACCTACGTCGCCTTTGCCGGCAGTGGCATGGATATCGATACCCAAACGCCCGGTAGATGATTTTCCTTCCAGAAAAGGCACATGGGCATGGGTTTCGGTATATTCTTCTGTTACACCCAGATAGAAGACGTGCGGATACAATACAAAGCCATCTTCGGGTATTTCGAAATATTCGATTTCATTATGCTTTTTGGCATCCAGAATGTGCTCCCGGTAGGTAGCCAGGTATTTTCCCAGGTGCACATCGTACGAATTACTGCCCAGGCATTCTCTTTTATAGGGTTCAATGCGGATGGTTCCTTTGTCAATTTCTTCGAGGATGCGTTTATCCGACAATATCATGTAATATGATTGATTTATATTTGGTGCAATGTAAAATCTAAAACGCTACTGTGGCACTGTTTTATCAACATAATATTAACGAACACTCAAAACTGGGCATCTGGCGTATAGAAGAGCCGGAAGCGTTTTATCTTGAAAAAGTTCCCCTGAAAAAGGGCGTATCGCACCCATACAAGCGGCTGCAGCATCTGGCAGGGCGGTATCTGCTGCCTTCACTGTATGCCGATTTTCCGCTGGAAGAAATACTGGTGGCCGACACCCGTAAGCCCTTTCTTGAAAAGGAACAGTACCACTTTTCCATTTCTCACGGAGGCAATTTTGCCGCTGCCATTGTAAGCAGTCATTACAGGGTGGGAGTGGATATTGAACTGGTATCACCGCGCATCATAGCCATTTCGCATAAGTTTCTGCATCCCGTTGAAAAAAACTTTCTGAACGACTGGACGCATTTGCCGAAAATGCATCTGGAGCTCAACACCGTGATGTGGAGCGCCAAAGAAGCCATTTATAAATGGTATGGTTTGGGCGAAATTGATTTCAAACAACATATGCAGCTTTGCGGTCCCATCACCTTCAAAGCCGACGAAACCATTGTACTCCCCTTTGTTTTTCAGAAACGCGAACCGGTAAATCTAACGGTAGAGGCAAAGATCTTTGATCAGCTGGCGTTGGCATGGGTGGTGAGCGGGAAGTAGCTACTCATCCAACAGCAACGGATCATCATCAACCAGGCTCAGCTGAATGTTATCGCTGCCGGCGATGCCTTCGATGGAGCCTTTTATGTGGGCTGCATTGAGCAGTACTTTTTCGAGTTGTTTTTCGCGGGCTTTCCAGAGTTTTTCCATGGCGTCGCGCTCTTTTTGTATGGAAAGCTTCATGGCCTGAAAACCCTCACGAATGGCCTTCCATTGCTCACCAAACTCATTGCTGGTTAAATAATCGTACAGCATGTGCATTTTGTCGCCTCTGTTTTCCTGCGATTTGGTAGCCGTAAACACTTTCACAATGCCATCACGCAGTACATGCACAAGCGCCTGCACCTCATCAAATGAGCAGACCCATATTCCATCAACCTGTCCGAATTTTTCCAGCTGATCAGGAAACGCCTGTGTAACAATAACGCCAACATCGGCCGAGGTGCTGCGCATATCGGCCTTTAGTTTTTCGATCCAGTTTTTATCGAAGTGTTTGGTGCGTTTACTTTCGAAAATGATCTTACCGCATTCCTGTCCCACATTGTTGCGTATGGTTAAAATGCAGTCGGCTCCCCGAACACCTTTGCCTACCTCGCAAACCAGATCGAAGGGAAAAGCGAGTTTCAGCATTTCTTCCAGAATAAGTTCCTGCACCTCACCCTGTAACTGCATAGAGCCCTGTTCGGCTTTGCGCTTCATTTCTTCGGCCAGTTTCCGCTGATCTTCCAGTTGCTTTTCCAGTTCGCGTAACCTTAGCTGGTATTCTGTTTCTTTGGCGGCCGTTTTTTGCTCTTCCAGTTTGCGCAGTTCTTCAGATAATTTGTTCCGTTCTTCCTGCAATTTTCGTTGAACGGATATTTCCAGTTCAACTTCCTTATTCTTCAGGTCCTGCTCCTTTTGTAAAAACTCCAGTTCTCTCTGACGGGCCTGCGCCAATTTTTCTTCGTGATCTTTATTGGTTTGTTCAAGCAGTTTTAGCTTTGTTTCAAAATCGGTGCTGATATTTTTGCGAAGTGTTTCTTCCTGCTTTTGCAATTCTTCGGATAATTTTTCCCGTTCTTCCTGCAGTTTTCGCTGAATGGCGAGATCCAGCTCGGCTTCTTTGGTTTTCAGTAATTGTTCTTTCTGTAAAAATTCCAGTTCTTTCTGGCGGGCCTGTGCCAGTTTTTGTTCGTGATCTTTATTGGTTTGCTGAAGTAGTTTTACCTGATTTTCGAAGTCGGCACTTATGGTTTTGCGAACGTTTTCTTCGGTAGATTTTTGTATTCTGGTAGCTTCTTCCTGCATTTTTTTAGTAAGTCCTGCTTCTCTGTCCCGCGACTGTTGCTCCAGTTCTTTTTCGCGCCGGGCAAATTCCTCTTCCTTTTGTTTTTTAAAAGCAAGCATCTGTTCCCGTAATTCCTTCTTAATTTCCTCAGAAACAGCATCTTCAATTGCAAACTGATTACCACATTTCGGGCATTTGATATCTGTTGCCATGCGCACGTATTTTTTGCAATTTAGTATAAAGTAGGCTAGTAGTGAGTAGGTTATACCCATAGGTTGTGACTATGTGACTAAATAGTATTTACAGGTGGATAAGGTTGCTGGTTTTTAGTTCTTAGTTCTCAGTTGTAAGAACTGGAAACTTAGAACGCAGAACTCAGAATTATTTAGTCAATACCCGAATCAGGTCAAACTTTTTAGTTAACGTATCTTTTTTCATACACTTCTTACCGTGATATTTTTTTAGATTTCAATAATCATTTATTACTTTCGTATATCCTGTACGCTGCTCTGGTACTGGATTCCCAACCGATAGTAACTTAACGAGAGAGAGATGCACATGTTATACTTCCCGCCAGACACGAGAAGATACATCTTGTATTGAAGCGATAGTGTATTAAGCACCAATCCTGTACATATGATAACTGGCAGGTTAGGTATGAGATCACCCTTTAGCTTCATTAATATATTCTGAATAATTGCGATACTTCTGATCATGTAGCACTAAAATGAAGGATAATAATTTTCAGATCGACCGATTGCTATGTGAGGTACGACAAAACCGTGACAGGTTATTGGAGTATCTTTTCAGTAGTTATTATCATCACTTTTTTTCGATGGCTATTCAATTCATACATGATCCTCAGCAGGCTCAGGATCTGATGCAGGAAATATTCATCGCATTATCCATCCGCCTTCATGAGCTGAATACCGCCGAAAGTGTTGAAGCGTTTCTGACAGAAGCTACCCGTAACGCATGTTTGCAGTACCGCCAACAATTACGCGATAAATACCGGAATGATGCCGGCCTGGCAACCATGCCCTCGATAGATGAACATACCGCAGAAAATGCACTGATACAGGCAGAAGTGTTACTTACGATTGAGCGTGAAATTGATAAGCTGCCGAAAGAACGTAAAAAAGTGGTAAAGCATTGGTACGAAGGGTTTTCATATAAAGAAATTGCGGCAGAACTTGGCCTGAGTGAGCAAACCGTAAGAAATCAGAAATCGCTGGCTATGCTTAGCCTGCGAAAAGCATTAGGTAAGAAAATATATTAAAAAAATTCAAAGTCCAGATATCAGGATCCAAAGAATAAATCACAAGATCCAAAAAGCAGGAACCAAAAAAATTACAAGACACAAATAGCAAGTATCCAAAAGAATACAGTTGGGAAGGGACAGTTTTTCAGAACTGATATTTGAGTTTTGTTTGGAGCCTGATATTTGAGATTTAGAATTTTTCATTAAACCTTATTTTATAATCAAATCCCTATCGCCTTGGCCACCTACAAACATATCGCTAAGCTAATTGTCAAACACCGTAAGAATACGCTGAGTGAACAGGAAAAAGAAGAACTGGAAACCTGGCGTAACCTCTCCATTGATAATCAGTTGTTGTTTAACCGGTTGAATGATAAAGAATACGTTTCGGAAAAGCTGGAAGAATTATACAGTGTAAACCTAAACGAAGAGTGGGGAAAGATCAGACAGATGTTCCCCCGAAAGAACAGACAACCCATTATCAAATATGCCGCTATCGTTGCTGGTCTGCTTTTTATTGGCACCGTGGTATTTATGATCACCCGGAAAAGCGACGGCACTAAGATCGCCAGCGTTCAGAATCAGGAGAGTAATAGTACCGCAGCTGATAAATACAGGGTTCAGCTGAAACTGGCCAACGGCCGTATTGTATATCTCGACAGCACCGTTAGCGGACATATAGCATTGCAGTACAAGTCTGTTATTTATAAACAGGGTGATGTATTGCGATACGAATGGTCAACCGGCGATGCACAGCCCGAGGTGGAGTATAATACGGTAACCACTCCGCGTACAAGGACCTTTGCGGTAGAATTGCCCGATGGCAGTAAAGCGTGGCTGAATGCTTCCTCTTCCATAACCTATCCGACTGCATTTCTGGGTACCGAACGTAAAGTTCAGATAACCGGTGAAGTATATTTTGAAGTAAATCCGTTACCCGTTTTCTTTGGCGAGCAAAGGAGACTTCCGTTCATTGTTTCTGTTAATCCGCCAGCAGGGAGAAAAGGGAATGGGGCACGGATTGAAGTAATGGGAACCCATTTTAATGTAAATGCCTATGCCGATGAACCGGCTATTAAAACAACCCTGTTCGAAGGAAAAGTGAAGATTGTTAACCGCGAGTCAGAAGCCGGAAACCGGAAGTCAGAAGTCGGCAAAGAGCAAACGGCTATTCAGCCGGTTGAACAATCGGCTATACTGGCGCCGGGGCAGCAGGCAGAAGTTAATGATGCAGGAAAGCTGGAAGTAATAAAATATGCCAGTGTACAGGAAGTGCTGGCATGGCATAAGGATATGTTTATCTTTAATGATGCCGATATCAAACAGATCATGCAGCAGATTGCACGGCAATACGATTATGAAGTTGTGTATGAAGAATCTGTTGATGGTCATTTTACATTCGAATTGTCGAGGCAGTCAGAAGTCAGTAAAGTGCTGGAAACCCTGGAACGCATGGGTGGTATTCATTTTAAAATAAGGGGAAAAAAGATTATTGTTTCTCGATAGGCAGCATTAAGTATTAGTTCCCGCATTCTTCGACTTCGCTCAGGACTGGCCTGCTTAGGCATTCGAAGGATGCGGGAAAAATATTTAATGAATAAAGTGTAACGATTCACAAAGAAACCGGACATGGCTAAAGTATTGTTTGCGATTTGTTTGGTTGCCGTTCCTGTATTTGTACAAGCGCAACACATTACTATTTCGGTGGATAATGTTCCGCTTAAAAGAGTAATGAAGCTGGTTGAAGGGCACAGTCAATATGTGTTCGCATACAGGACCGAGTATTTGCAGCATGCTGGTCATGTTAGTGTACATGTAAAAAACGGCTCTATTGACCAGATCATGAAGCAGGCACTGAAAGGGTCAGGGCTCAACTATCTGATCGTAGGCAACATGATTACAGTACGGCCCGATACAACTGCTGCAACTGCCACGGCTATCTCGCGCAACACTGCCATAGCCCCATTTGAAGGCCACGTGATGAATGACGCAGGATTGCCCCTCTCAGGGGTATCGGTGCTCGATAATAATTCCCTTAACGGTACAGTTACAAAAGATGATGGCAGCTTTGCCTTGCGCGGCGTACAATCGAAAACTGTTTTAACGTTCAGCAGCGTGGGCTATGAACCATCTTTGCTGGAAGTAAAAGACAAAACACCTGTTACCGTACGGTTAAAACCACTGCTGAGAGATCTGGATGAAACCGTGGTAATTGGTTATGGTAAAACATCAAAACGGTTAACTACAGGGTCTGTTTATAAATTAAGTCAGGCAGAAATTGCCAGTCAGCCTGTTTCAAATCCGCTCGGCATTTTGGAAGGCCGGGTACCGGGTTTGCTGATAACACAAAGCAACGGATTACCGGGATCGACCTATAAAATACAATTACGCGGACAAAGTTCCATAGGCATCGTTCCCGGTCAGTTACCTCCAAATGATCCTCTTTTTATTATTGACGGAGTGCCGTATGCCCCAAATAATAATTCAGTACAGACTGTTCCTTCGGGTTCGGCACTGGGCCAGTCGGGCAGGAGTCCTTTCTCATTGATCAACCCCGCTGATATTGATCATATTGAAGTATTGAAAGACGCCGATGCCACGGCTATTTATGGAAGCCGCGGCGCCAATGGCGTAGTACTTATCACTACCAAGAGGGGAAAGGTTGGTCCGCCTGTTTTTAATCTCAATATAAATTCAGGGTTCAGTAATATTACCCGTTATCCTGACATGATGAATACGCAGCAATATGTAAAAATGAGAAGAGAAGCGCTGGATAACGACGGACTTACACCTAACAATACCAATGCAGCTGATCTGTTGTTATGGGATACGACCAGGTATACTGATTTCAGGAAACTGCTTATCGGTGGCAAAGCAATGACCAGTAATGTGCAGTTATCAATGGCAGGAGGATCGAACCGTTTTCAGTATTATTTAGGAACAACCTATCATTACGAAACGACTGTATTTCCCGGCGATTTGAGTAATAAAAGACTGGCTGCTCATTTTAACGGGCATTATCAAAGCAAAGATTCCAGTCTCAACATCACCACGTCGATCATATACACCGGTGATAATAATAAATCGATTTTAAAAGACCTTACTTCCGTTGTAAATCTGCCGCCCAACGCACCTGACCTGTATGATGCTGCAGGTAAATTTAACTGGCAGCCGCAGGACGTGGCTATTATCAATCCCATGGCGTTGTTGCAACAGGCATACGACGCAAAAACCACTAACATGCTGGGCAACGTGGACCTGAGCTATCGTATTTTAAAGGGACTGATCTTTAAAACGAGTCTGGGATACAACAGGGTGCAGTCAGACGAGATCGGTCTTGTGCCTGGAAGTACGCTTAATCCCTATACAACACCTGATCCCACCGGAACATCTTACTTTGGTAAAATGGTGCTTCATAGCTGGATTGTGGAACCACAGCTTGAGTATACCCGTTACTTCGGAAAAGGAAAAATAACTGCACTGGTTGGCAGTACCGTACAGATGCAAACCAGTAATATCACTACTACAACCGCCACCGATTTTGCCAGCGACGACCTGTTAAGGAACAGAGGTGATGCGGGCAAGTTGTCTACAGAAGAACTGAATACCGAATACAAGTATGGCGGTGTATTTGCGCGACTCACCGGTAACTATCACGACACGTATATCCTAAATCTCACCGGTCGTGCCGACGGCAGCAGCCGTTTTGGTCCCGGTAAACAGGTTGGTAACTTCTGGGCTGCAGGCGCCGGCTGGATCTTCTCGAATGAACCATTTATCAAAGAAAATATTCCTTTGCTGAGTTACGGAAAATTAAGAGGAAGCTATGGTATAACGGGAAATGATCAGATAGGGGATTATAAATACCTCGATCAGTGGCAAAGGGTTTCTTATAATTATCTGGGCAGTTCAGGTATTGTACCTATACAACTGGCCGACAGCAACTACAGTTGGGAAGTAAACCGTAAACTGGAAGTAGCTGCTGATCTGGGTGTATTAAAAGATCATCTCCTGCTTTCGGTAGCCTGGTACAGAAACAGAACAGGCAATCAGTTAATAGCCTATACACTGCCGGCAATAACCGGCTTTAATAAATATGCTGCAAAGAACTCGCCGGCGCTGGTAGAAAATACCGGATGGGAAATAATGCTGCAGACGAAGAATAAACCAAACAGGAACTTTCAATGGAACGGCATGGTATCGGCTACTATACCACGTAATAAGCTATTGTCGTTCCCCAATCTGAATAATTCAACCTATGCAGGTTTGCTGGTGCCGGGGCAATCGCTTTCTGTATCAAAGGGGCTTACCTATACCGGCGTTGACCCGATAACCGGCCTTTTTACGTTTCAGGATAAAGACAAAAACGGAACCATCAGTTATCCTGATGACTACCGGATAATCGGTAATCTGGGACTGAAATGGTATGGCGGCATACAAAGCGATCTGCAGTATAAAGGCTGGCGGCTGAGTTTATTTGTGGAATACCGCAATCAAAAAGCCTACAGTTACCTGTATACGATTTATAATAATGGTACGCCGCCAGGAACTATATTAGCTAATCAACCAGCCATGGTGCTTGACCGTTGGCAAAAAACAAACCATGAGGGTGCATTGCAGCAGTTTTCTACCGGCGTTAAAGATTCTGTGAATGCGGCTATTTCAAGGTTTACCCAGTCAAATGGAATAATCGACGATGCTTCTTTCTGGCGGTTAAGGACTATAGAGTTTTCATACTCGGTACCATGCGGCTGGTTACGAAAGACCTGTATGAAAAGAAGCCGGGTATATATACAGGCGCAAAACCTGTTTACCCTTACGCGGTATAAAGGCATAGATCCTGAAACACAGAATATACTGGCATTGCCGCCATTACGAACAATTGCAGCAGGTGTTGATATAAGTTTTTAAAACAAGATTATGTTAGTTAACGGCTCTGGTGTAGTAAAACATGTAACGATTGGCCTGATGCTGCTGATGGCAGCCACAGGTTGTAAAAAGCTGGTAGAGGTAAACCCACCCGATGACCAGCTTGTAGAGGGAACTGTTTTTCTGAATGATTCTTCGGCGCAGTCGGCGGTCAATGGTGTTTATATAAAAATAATGAGTAACTCAAAGTATTTTCTGAATGGTGGCACCAGTTTGTATCCTGGTTTGTCGGCCGATGAGGTAATACGTAGCAGTACATCGCCGGGCGAAGACCAGTTTTCTTCCAATACGCTTACAGCCATTAACCAGTCGGTATATGTCAATTTGTGGAAGGCAGCGTATAGCTACATTTATCAGTGTAATATCTGTATAACGGGATTGGCAAAATCAACCGGTGTGAGCGATGAAGTGAAAAACCGGCTGACCGGTGAAGTTCAGTTTGTGCGGGCATTGTGTTATTTCTATCTGGTGAATCTGTATGGAGATGTACCATTGGTTTTATCTACGAATGCAGATGTAAATGCTGTATTGCCGCGCAGTGCTGCCGCCAATGTATACACACAAATAGAGGCCGATCTGCAATCGGCCATTGCGTTACTGACCAATGATCCTGCCAACACAACTCCCACGCGCCTGGCTGCACAGGCATTGCTGGCAAGGATTTATCTGTATGAGGGCGAATGGAGTCAGGCCGAAACATATGCTTCGATTGTTATAAACGACGGAAAATACAAACTGCAGAACGACCTGAATACAGTATTTAAATCGAACAGTACTGAAACTATTTTTCAATGGGCGCCGGTTCTTCCTAATGTAAATGCTCCCGAAGGCAATATTTTTATACCTCCTTCGGCTGCAGCGCGGCCTGTTTATAAAATATGTACTGTTTTGATGAATGCGTTTGAAACAGGTGATCTCAGAAAATCAAGCTGGATAAAAACGGTACCGCTGGGCGGCCAAACGTACAGCTATCCTTATAAGTATAAAGTGTACAATTCTTTGTCACCTACTGAATATAATATCGTGTTACGGCTGGCTGAGCAGTATCTTATCAGGGCCGAAGCCCGGGCCAATCAAGGCGATATTGCCGGTGCAGTTGCCGACATTAATGTGATCCGTACACGGGCGGGGTTGCCGCCTGTTTCATCGGCTGTCAGCAAAGATCAGTGCCTGCTGGCTGTTGAACAGGAACGCCGGATTGAATTGTTTAGCGAATGGGGCCATCGCTGGTTTGATCTGAAGCGCACCAACCGGGCGGATGCTGTATTAGGGCCGTTAAAAGGCACCAACTGGCAGTCTGCCGACAAGTTATACCCTATTCCGCAATCAGAGCTGGAGACTGATGTACATCTGGACCAGAACCCCGGTTATGAATAAAAATCACAAATAGCAAGTGCCAAAAAATAGCAAATACAAATGGCAAAAAACAAATAGAAAAAAGCAAATCCCAAATAGTAACCTGCTATTTGGGATTTGCTTTTTAGTTTCTGTATTTTTTCGGGTACTTTCTTTTTGAGATTGGGTGCTTTACCGGTTAAGGATGTGAATAGAGACTTGCGTCGGCAGCAGGCGTAAGCGGGAATGGTGTGCCCGACTCATCGAAGCCTACGCTGGCAGGAGTGTAACCTTTCTCCCAGCGGGTCCAGGGGATGAAATTGCTTACGCTAAGACCGGTAAGGTCCGCTTCATCGAGTATCCGGCTTTGGCGCCATGTATAAGTAACACTACTTCCATCAACCCAAAACCAGTAATACATGGTTAGGTCATCAGTGACTTTGGCTTTGGTTTTGGGGTTAGTTTTCACAGTGGTTGGGATGGTGAGCATTAAGGCAGATGCAAACAGGAACCAGGTTAATCTTGACTGTTTCATAAACTTGCTGCTTTTATTCTTCAAAAAGCAGTAAAAACATTGATTGAGTGTATAGAATGATGGCTTATCTGCTAGTGGTATACACACATAACCATAACCCATTACGACATAAATGCCGAAAAGGTTATACGCTACAGTATCATAAATAAAAAAGTTTTTTTGGGAATCGGAAATTCGCAGGTGATGAAAGAAATAAGCCATTTCGTAGGAATGATAACGCAAATCAGGTAAATGATAAGGAAATTATATTTATAATCTTTAATAGTCCAGTCTAAACTTTCAATCTCCCCTATAAAATTAGGGGTAAATCAACACATTCTATAAAAATGTTTCATTATCAGTTAGTTATTGAATGGTTGATTACTATGATGCGCAAAAAGTTATAATGTTTACCGTGTGAATTTTCACAGTGTCGCACACACTAAGGCAAAAGTTATTGGGGGCATAAACAGATAGCAGGGACAAACGATTTCACGAAAATATGAATAAGAGTATCAAATACATAGCCAGTTTTTAATTTATTAGCCAAATATCTTACTTCATGTTTTTCACATCTTACTTCTTATTTTTTTCGTGTATGTTTTGACGCTTTGTTAAAATACATGCGTAATTGGTTAACATTGCAACTATTATAAATAAAAATTTTTTTCCCCTCTTTAGTCAAATCTCACGGAATTGGTGTTTTTATTAAAGGAACAGGGAGCATTGATGACCCGATGAAGGGGCTGCTGCCTGAAAAAAGGATTTAGTACAAACGTTTTAGACCGAATCAATACGCGTAAGAATAACAGAACATAAAAGTGTTGGTTTGTGATAGTTTGGGAACCACCGACTTACCACATGGAAGAACGCACCGGCTGTTTAGCCAAAGGGCCGCAGCCGGCTTTTTAAAAATCTTATCAATTTACTATATACAAGGGTGAACCACCCTTGTACATCGGGGTAATGCAATGCGTATACGTTAAGTCTATTCAAAAACTACATGATTATGAGGAATGCCGAAAGCCCTACGACTGAAAAAAACAAGCGTCTTAAGCAAGAACCGATTCCTGAATTTGAGAAGATTTTTCGCCTGTTCAATCCCGCGCTGTGTTTCTTTGCCCGGCGCTGGGTGTACGATGACGCTATTGCACAGGATATTGTAACTGATGTATTTGTAAAGCTATGGCAAAAGCGTTCAGATTTTCAAACGCTGTATTCACTAAAAGCTTTTTTGTACATCAGCACCCGCAATGCCTGCATCAATCACAATCAGCAGGTGCAATACCAGGCCCGTATCAGGGAAACAATACGCCAGCAATCGAATGATATTGATACTGATGGCGTAAGCGAAATTATTCATACCGAAGTGCTGCAGCAGGTATATGCAATCGTAAACGAATTGCCCGAAAAATGCCGCGACGTAATGCTCTTAAGCTATGCAAAAGGGTTGGATTGCCATGAAATCGCCCGTAAAATGCGGGTTTCGGTACACACTGTACGAAACCAGAAGAACAGAGGCATGCACCTGGTTAAAAACAGGTTCATTTTTAAGGAAGAAGTAGTGCCGATACTCTAGTTCCTGCACCACATAGGCATATAGAAAAACACAGGATTTCACATAGATATATTGTGGAACTATGTGACTTCTATATACACCTATTGTGTCTATGTGGTGAGAGAAACGGAATTATCTTCTTCTTCCTTCCAGAATGCGGTAAAACGAACGGCTGCGGATCTCCCCGATAGTGAGACCGGTACTGGTTGCTTCTTCTTCAGTTATGGCGCCACAGTTCATGGCCTTTAAAAAGAAGTTGAGCAATCCTTGTCCGGTAGCGGCATCATCAAATATATCTTTGGTAAGCGTAGAAATAGCTGCTCTTTCAACAAATGTTTTTAAACGAAAAACGGCTTCTTCATAACTGCTTAAAAAGAAATTATAGGTGGCTGCATATCGCATCGGCAACTGCGCCGGGTTCAGGTCCCAGCCCTGATAAAATCCATTGATCAGCGAATGCATGGTATGATGAAACCCTGTTCGCCATGCCTGATGCACCGATTCGCGGTTCTCAGCCACTTGTTCAAAGCTGAGGTGTTCACCCCTGTGCGGACCAATAGGCATAACATTGGTAGCGCCATCAGATAAAAAAATACCGGTACCTGCCAGTGCAACTTTTGTCATATGATGTGCAAAATCACAAACAGGATGCGCCATGGTTTGATATCTGGCCGTTATACCGCACGAAGCTGTATAATCATAGGTGCCAAAATGAGCGGCGATACATCTTCCCTCACTGGCTCTGATGATGCGCAGCAGGGGATTGCGGCCCTCATCATCCATAATGATCTGCGTAGCTTCTACCATCGTTTCCATTTTCAGCGAACCAGCCGGCAGGTTGTGCGCCTTTTCAAAGATCTCAAATAACCGCACCAGCGTAATCACCTGTTCGGGAATAGTCACCTTAGGCAACATAACCACAAAGTTAGGTGGCAGTACGCCATCTGTTTGTTGCAGCAAGGCAGAAAGGAACAGATCAAGGGTGCGAACTCCGCGTTCTTTCAGATCTTCTGTAAAAGGTTTTATGCGAATGCCGATAAAAGGGGAGATCGTATTATTTTTCATTCCGATAGCCAGTTCCTGCGCCGCCTGAACAGCCGTGGCATCTTCTTCTGCATCGGGCCTGTTGCCAAAACCATCTTCAAAATCAATTCGAAAATCTTCTACAGGTTCGGTTTGCAGTTTACGTATGATCTTGTTGTAAACAGTATAGGCGAGCCAGGCTGGTTCCTGTTTTCGTTCTGCAGCCGGCATACTATCGAGCTTTTTGGTAAGCGATTCGATATCGCTTTGCAGATGCGGTAAATGTTCATAACCGGGCAGTTGCAGTACATTGGCCAGCACGACAAAGTCAGGTGCATAGGTTTGCAGATTCTTTATGGCAATGTCACCCATCTTCACACAGGTATCTGATTTAAAAAGGTTGGCGCCACCATATACAGTATGCACAGGCTGACGATCGGGTTTATCGCCGGGATATGTTTTTTGAAATGTTAAGTTGGCAGTTTGCAGCTGGTTCAGCAATTGCGCTTTTTCATTTTCCGGTATGGAAAATTTCATAGTTGTGCTTTTTTGTAAAATAGAATTTTTTAATAACCCGGCAAAGACGAATTGATTATGAACCCCGGTATGTTGAATATCCAAACGGATTTAATAAAAGCGGAACATGGTAATGCGATGCATCCGTTATATTGAATACCACTTCAATAAAAGGGTAAAAAGTTGAGATCATCCCCTGTTTGAAGTAATCACCGGTTTCGAATTTTAATTTGTAACAACCAGTGGGTAAAAGGGAATCTTTGGGAAGCCAGTCGGTAATGCGGCCATCGTGGTTGGTGATGCCGCGAACAATTTCTTCCCAGTCGTTATTGTTTTGCCGGTACAATACGATCAGTACGCCGGCTGCAGGTTTACCCTGGGTGGTATCGAGTATGTGAGTAGTGAGGTGGCTCATGAAACACCGAATAATTTTTCAAGTCTTAGTTTTGTGATCTTTAGCTGTTCTTCCATAGCGACGAGTATTTCTGTTTCCGGACTGTTATACAATCGTTGTTTTAATATACTCAGCATTTCATCGGCTGTTTTGCCGGTAGCAAACACTACGAAGATATAGCCGAATTTCTTTTCGTATTCCTGATTGTCTTCAACCAGTGTGCGCAGCGTTTGTTCTGTTGCCTGTTTTACTGATGCCTGTTCTCCTTCGGCCCAGTGACCTGTTGAAGCGTACTTATCTTTTAGTGAATTGAGATCGCCGATCTTTGGGTGATGACCAAATGCTTCGCGCCAGTCCTGTTCATTACAGGCATACCATTGTTCTTCAGCAATCTCCAGGAGATCGATCAGGTCTTCGGCGGGCAATGCAGCAATCACTTTATTTATCCAGTTGGCGCTTCCGCAACACTGGTGCAGCAATGCTTTTTTTTCGTCGATACCCAGATGGTCAAATTCGGCAATAGTCATAGTTGTTCTTTTTAAACAATCGTTGGAAACCTGTTCACGTTTTTATAATAAATATATACAGCGGGTTCTTTACCCATGGCAGTAAACCACTGCTGGCAATAGGGCGCCATCCAAATGGAATCGCCTTTTTTTATGGGGTACCATTGATGATCGAGCATATATACGCCCTGCCCCTGCAGGTACAGCAAACCATGTTCCATGATATGGGTTTCAACAAAAGGCAGATGTCCGCCGGGATCGTAGGTGAAAATATTCACCGCCATATCGAAGGATAAATTATCCGGCAAAAGCACCTGCAACCGAAGGGCCGTATCGTTTAAATAAGCAGGGCCGGGAATGGTGGCCGCATTTCCGAATATTGTGAGCGGTATGGGATGGCCTTTCAGGTGTTCATATACTTTATGAAAAGTGAGTATTTGGGTGCCTTCATTTACTTCATCAAATACATATTCTTTCTGAATGGGAACGTATACGAATTGTCCGGCGCCTAAGACCTGCGATTCGCCGCTCACTGTAGCTTTACATTTTCCATCAATAACATAAAAAAAGATCTGCGACTGGTCGGTAATACCTTCCAGTTTTCCGTCTTTATTAAAAGTGATAAGCGTTTGGCAAAGACCTGCGCCCATTTCTTCATTAATGATCACATTTACGATGCAGTTCGTCCAGCCCGGTACATTGCTGTTGATATATCCATCCGGACAAATAACAGCATGATTGTTTTTTACGACCGATCTTGTAAGCGCTGAAATTTCCATATTAACGCTGATTGTATTTTTGAGTAAGATAATTGATAAAGTTATCAGATACTTCAACCGCCGCAGCAATATCTTTTAATTCAACATTTTCAAGCGGATTATGACTGATGCCTTTAAAGCATCGTACAAGCAACATGGCCACCGGCGATACGGGCGCCACGGCTACCGCATCGTGACCTGCGCCGCTTACCAGTTCAATCACTTCATAACCGGATTGCTGAATGGCTTTTGCCAGCAATTCATTCAGGGTAGGATCGCAAACTACAGCGCTGGTTTCCTGTACCGGTTTCCATTCGAGGTCAATATTACGTCTGCTACAGATTTCCGCAGCCAGTTGTTCCAGATCATTGTAAAATGATGACAGAACAGTTTCATCGGCGCTACGAACGTCAAGCGTACAGTTTACTTCACCAGGTATAACGTTGCTGGCGGCATGTGAAATATCCAGCTTGCCTACGGTGGCAACTACATGGTGCGGATGACTGGCTGCAATTTGTTCTGCCGCCAGAATAAATTCAGAAGCAGCGCTCAGGGCATCCTTACGCATACGCATAGGAACGGTGCCCGCATGACCTGCTTCGCCTTTAAATGTAATAGCTACTCTTTTTTGTCCTGCAATGGCGGTAACAATGGCTACAGGAATATCTTTCTCGTATAATACAGGTCCCTGTTCAATATGTATTTCAAAATAACAAAGCCAGTCGTTAGCCGGTATGGCATCATTGCGAAAATTATCTGCACTACTACCCATAGACTGCAACACTTGCTGTAACGATACGCCTGCATTATCCTGTTTATTGAGCAAATGCGTATCGAATGAGCCCGCTACTACTTTACTGCCCAGATAGGTGGTGTGAAAACGAACGCCTTCTTCGTCGCTGAAAGCGATAAGCTCGATGTGAAAGGGGAGTGATATTTTTTGCCGGATCAACTCTTCAATAATATCAAGGCCCATCAGTACACCCAATGGACCATCAAATTTTCCGGCATTGATCACCGAATCGATATGCGAAGCAATGACTAGTGTTTTTGCATGTTTATGATCAGATAATAATCGTCCTTTTACATTGCCGATGCTATCGACGCGTGTTTGTAAGCCCGCCTGCTGCATCCATTGGAATACTAACCTGCCTGCTTTAATAAAGGCTTCTGTACCGAACGTGCGGGTAATAATATCCTGTTCTTCACTTATGGAAGCCAGTTCATTAATGCGGTGCATAATAGTCTGCGCTCGTGTTTGATGATCAGGTGTCAACGGGTAATTATTTTTCCTTTATTTAATTTGGTGAATATTCCGTGATCGAAAATACAGGTACCCTGCAGAAAGGTTTGCTCTGTAACGCCGTACAGCTCTTCATTCAGGTAAGGAGTCATTTTATGTTTGTGATACAGTTGTGGGCCTGTAACCCTGAATGGTGAATGGGGATTCCATATAACAAAATCGGCATCATATCCTTTGGCAATCCTGCCCTTGCTTTTTTGCAGACCGGGTAGATGAGCCGGTTTTTCGCATAACCATTTTGCCATGCTGGTTAAAGGGATATTTCTTTTACGGGCGGCTGTCCATAGTACGGGTAATGCCAGTTGCAGAGAAGCAATACCACCCCATGCTTTCATTAAATTGCCTGATGCTGTTTCTTTCATTTCAGGTGGGGCAGGGGAGTGATCTGTTGCCACAAAGTCGATAATGCCTTCTTTCAGCGCATTCCAAAGTTGTTCGTTATTGTCGTTTTCGCGGATAGGAGGTGCACATTTAAAGGCCGTTTGTGCATCGGGTATTTCTTCGGCATTAAAGTACAGGTAATGCTGAGCCGTTTCAACGGTAATGGGCAGGCCTTTTTCTTTGGCTTGTCGTAGCTGTTCAATGGAGCCGGCAGATGACAGGTGAACAATGTGCACGCGGCATTGAAACTCTTCACACAGTTTGATCATTAAAGCGATGGCATCATCTTCCCATTTTTTGGGCCGGGACGAAAGGTAATATTGATACGATCCCTCATTCGTATCTCCGCTGCCTTCTGCCCACTTACTACTGCCTGCTTCCAACTCACAATGCACCAGCAATGGCAGGTCGTGCTTTGCAATCAGCGGCATTGCTTTTCTAAGATCAGCTTCTGTAACGTTGGGAAATTCATCAATCCCGGAGTGGGTGAGAAAAGCTTTAAAGCCTAAAACGCCTTTATCGGCCAGCTTTTTTATTTCTGATTCATTGCCGGGAATAATGCCGCCCCAGAAACCGCAGTCAATTTGCAATTGTCCGTTCGCTGCTTTTATTTTTTCATCAAAGGCTGCAGCGGTAGTGGTAACAGGTGACGAGTTCAGGGGCATATCTACTAAAGTTGTAATACCTCCTGCGGCGGCGGAACGGGTGGCGGTGGCAAAGCCTTCCCATGCTGTGCGGCCTGGTTCATTAATGTGCACATGTGGGTCAATAATGCCCGGCATAAGCACCTGATCATGTATGTTGATCGCATGGCTGTTTATTTCAACATCCAGATTGGGCACTATGTCTGCAATGGCGCCGTTTTTCACGAGCACCACGGCTTTTTTAAGGCCATCGGGAGTGAGAATATTATTGCCACTGATTGCCAGGTCGAACATAGTTTATTAAAAATAGACAATTAATTGTTTATATTGAGTGGCGAACATCAAAATACGCTCTTATGTCAATTAAACTGGGCTGGAATGCTTATGGCAAAAATGCCGTTAACCTGTCGAAGATCATACGTCATCCCGATTACCACGAATTCAGACAAATTTCAGTGAATGTTATACTGGAAGGAGATTTTGAAACAGCGCATACCATAGGAGATAATACCAAAATTCTGCCCACAGATACCCAGAAAAATACGGTGTATGCATTGGCTAAAGAACATTTTGTTTCTTCTATTGAATCGTTTGGATTGTACCTGGCAAATTATTTTATGACGAACAATCCGCAGCTGAGCCGCGTGCGCATTGAATTAACGGAACATGCGTGGAGCCGTATGTCATTTGGCCAGGCACATCCTCATGCCTATATCAGCGGCGGATCTGAAAAACATACGGCCACTATTATTCAAAGCGAGCAGGGGATTGAGGTTATGTCGGGTATCACCGACTTGCTGATTTTAAAAACAACCGATTCTGCTTTTGAGCATTATATAAAAGATCAATATACTACGCTGAAAGAAACCAGCGACCGCATATTTTCTACGCAATGCGAGGTAAGCTGGAAATACGATTCTTCCAATGTATTGTTCACCGAATTGTTTGCGGGCATACGAAATACTTTATTGCACACCTTTGCGGATCACCAGAGCTTATCGGTACAACACACCTTGTACGCCATGGGTGAAAAAGTGCTCGACAAATTTGCTGCTGTAAAAGAGATCACCCTCAAAATGCCCAACAAACATCACATTCTTTTTAACCTGGAACAGTTTGGCATGGATAACAGGAATGACATTTTCATTGCTACTGATGAACCGTATGGGTATATAACGGGAACGGTGGTGAGGGAATAGACTACCATCCCATCCAGACCATTCCCACACCACAAACAAAGAGTGAAAGACCGCCGAGCGCATGTACGTAGCGTTCCAGCTTTTCGGTTTTAATGAAGGAGACGCTGTAATAGCCTAAAATAACCATTAGCAACATGGTGGCAAGGGTAATACAGGTGTACACAACAATGAGCAAACCCATGCCCCACCAGTTGTTTCGCGCGGCGGGGAAATATAGTAAGGGGATCATTGGCTCGCACGGACCTAACAAAAAAATGATGAATAATACCCAGGGCGTTACCTTATATCTTTCCCGCGGCAGTACAGCCTGGCCATGTTTGTGTTCATATACATACAAAGACCCATCTTCATAGGTATCAAAATGTTTATGCGGTTTATTTTGATAAGCCCTGATCCATCCCCAAATGCCATAAACAAAACCAAATAGTAATAAGATCCAACCTGCCAGACCACCCCTGATATTTTCGAGCCAGGTTATTTTTGACAGCGACCAGCCAATAGCCGTTCCCCCTAAACCCAGCAATACCGAACTCCATACATGACCACAGCCGCAGATGGTTGTCCATAAAAGCGTTTTACCAAAAGTCCAGCCCCTGACTTTTGACAGAGCAATGAATGGAATATAATGATCCGGCCCGGTAACCGTATGCAAACAGGCAATAACAGAAGCCGTTATTATCAATATATTTAATTCAGTTAGCATACGCGGAAATTTTATTGTTAACCGGTTTGCCTGTTGACACGAATGTTGCTAACGTATTCAGGCTATTAAACAATTGCTCGGCTTTATAACCCAATACGCGAACTATTAATCCGCCAGGTGAAAATGTACTGATGCCGAAAGTTATTCCGGACTGTTGTAATAAATAATCATTCATCGCTTCCTTAGCCATGCTGGTAGTTTCGGGTTCGTTCACGATGATCAGGCTGGCCTGGTGTGAATAACCTTCCCATTGCCCGATGGCATGTACATTTAACAGGGATGGTTGCACCAGCCAGTTTTCTTTAATTACCAGCCGTTCATTCATGAACACATCTGTTATGCTGTGGTACTTTGAAAAAATAAATTGTTCGCCATTCAGTTTGCGGCCGCAGGTGAGTATTTCGCCCCATACCAGGTGACTGTCATCGTGCAGATGAATGGTATTACGGGCAGTAAAAATGCTATGCTCATGCGGAACAACAGGGTGCGGTATAAATACGAACGATGCGTTTTTGTGAACAACAACTTCCATATTTTGTGAAGCGCCTTTTTTCATATTGAACAAACGCTGGTACGATTGGGTGTGCAGCTGTAAACGGCAGTTGTCGGCTATATCAATTTTCAATTGATGATCGTCTCCATCCAGAATACCGGGCGATGAGCTCATAAGCATCACATGCAGTATGCCTCCCTTTTTATCTTCCGTTATATTGGCCACTTTAAATGGCGGTGTATAATAATGTTGTTTCAGGATGGTGATACCATCCTGTGAAGCTGTTTGAATATGTAATCGGGCGTTCATCTGTGCAATAATGGTTCTTCTGTTTCTTCGAGTAGTGCATATTTTTTTATCCATGCAACGACCTCTTGTAGTCCTTCGCCGTTCATCAGATTTGTAAAAACAAAAGACTGGCCGTTGCGCATTTTACGTGCATCGCGTTCCATTACTTCCAGACTGGCGCCCACATATGGGGCGAGATCAATTTTGTTGATCACCAGCAGATCACTGCGGGTAATTCCGGGCCCTCCTTTGCGGGGAATTTTATCGCCTTCTGCAACGTCAATTACAAAAATGGTGAGGTCTGCCAGGTCGGGACTGAAGGTGGCTGATAAGTTATCGCCGCCACTTTCAATCAAAATGATCTGTACATCGGGAAAGCGTGATGCCATTTCTTCTACAGCTTCAAGATTCATGCTTGCATCTTCCCGGATGGCAGTATGCGGGCAACCGCCTGTTTCTACGCCGATAATTCTTTCCGGCGGCAGCAGGCTGTTTTTGGTAAGGAACTCAGCATCTTCTTTCGTGTAGATGTCGTTGGTAATAACGGCGATACTATAGGTTGGAAATAACTTTCGGGTCAGCCTTTCTATCAGTGCTGTTTTACCGGAGCCAACGGGTCCGGCAATGCCTAGTTTTATATATGTTCTGGTCATGGTTCTTAATTTACGACATGTATAATCTTGAATATAATTTTTCATGCTGCATACAACGGATATCGAAGCCTGTGCAGCAAAGGCCGATCAGATCGGTATCGGGATTTATATTTTTTTGTACCAGGTCGGTGATCATAGGTTGTAATGAAAACAATAGTTCCTGTCCGCTTTGCTGACTAAGTGGAATCAGTTTTACGCTGTTGGTTACAAAACCGGATGCGGCGTTGTAATAAAAACCTGTTAATGCATTTTCTTTTGAAAGCTGTAATGAAAAGGCAATTATGCCGAAGGCCATACAATAATGACCGTGTAACTGTTTGGTTTGAACAGCTTCCGCATAACGGGTTAGCCATTCATTGTTACACAGCGGTTGAAAGATCTTCATTAATCGTGTGCCCAATTTTTGACTGGCCTGTCGCATTTCTTTTGGCAGTTTAACTGCGGTACATAGTTCATCGAGGTATTTGATGTGATTGGCATCGTTCTGTTTTATGGCATCATATACCAGCGAAACGATCGCTGCATCGGTATAATGAAGGCTTTGCGACAGCATACCGGTAACAAATGCTTTGGTGGTTGATGCATCTTTTACTATACCCAGCTGTACATACGTTTCAAGTCCGGCCGAATGAGAGAACCCGCCAACAGGCAATGCCGGGTCGCTGAGATGTAATAATCGTAATAAGTTGCTGTTCATTCGCTGCTGTTTGTTAAATGCATTATTTTAGAGAACAGGCTGCCGCCGTGTGCATGAGGCGCCACGGTGGTTTTTAATGGATGCAATAGTTTTCTTTTCTCTTGTTTTATGGCATAGCCCTGTGCCGATAACAACCGGTACAATGGCATTTCAAAAGGCACCAGTACTTCATCATTTTCAAAGAACAGTGGCAGGTGTTTATTGCCGATCTCGTAACATACCGAGGCCATTTCAAATAAAGACGCTGGCCGTACAACCAGTACATCACAGGGAATAATATCAACTGCTATAATGGTGGTTTCATCTTCATATAATATATCTCCCTCGGCGAGCGCAGGATTTTCTTTCAGAAACTTTAATGATATTTCCCTGCCTGCCTGTGTGTGTTTACGTTGAATTCGTTTGGTAGTTTCATACCATTCAAGCGGCAGCCAGTCAATCATTTTATTATTGACTGTAGTTGAATTAATATTTCCGTTTTTTTGTTGAACCAGCATTGTGCAGGAAATTAAAATAAGAAATATCGTTGCGCCAAAGGTGCAACGGCAATGGGTTCACAGGTTACCACTTCGCCGTTCACTTTAACATCGTAGTTTTCGGGATTTACTTCAATAACCGGTGTGGCATTGTTATGAACCATATCTTTTTTTGAAATGCTTCTGCAGTGTTGTACCGGTAGTATCATCTTTTTTAAACCATACTGCTGCAGCACATTTCTTTCCAGCGACAATTTCGATACAAAGGTGGCGCAGGTATTATGTACAGCGTTGCCATATGCGCCAAACATATGCCGGTAAATAACAGGCTGTGGTGTAGGGATAGAGGCATTGGGATCGCCCATTTTACTGCCGATGATCATGCCCCCTTTGATGATCATTTCGGGTTTGGCGCCAAACATTGCTGGCTTCCATAATACGAGGTCGGCCAGCTTCCCCGGCTCCAGCGATCCTGCATATTGGGCAATGCCGTGTGTAATAGCCGGATTGATCGTATACTTGCTTACATATCTTTTAACCCTGAAGTTGTCGTTACCTGCATTTACATCTTCCGGTAAAGCACCGCGTTGAACTTTCATTTTATGAGCGGTTTGCCAGGTGCGTATGATTACTTCGCTCACCCGGCCCATGGCCTGCGAGTCGGAGCTCATCATACTGAACACGCCCATGTCATGTAAAATATCTTCGGCTGCTATGGTTTCAGGGCGAATGCGTGAATCGGCAAAGGAAACATCTTCGGGAACTGATTTATCAAGGTGATGACAAACCATAAGCATATCGAGATGTTCATCAATGGTATTCACGGTAAATGGCCGTGTTGGATTGGTAGACGAAGGCAGTATGTTAGGGAACATCGCTGCCCGGATGATATCGGGTGCGTGGCCACCACCTGCACCTTCAGTATGATACGTGTGTATTACCCGGCCATTAATGGCATTGATGGTGTCTTCAAGAAAACCTGCTTCATTCAGCGTATCGGTATGGATGGCTACCTGTACATCGTATCGATCGGCGATTGTCAGTGATGCATCGATCACTGCCGGAGTGCTTCCCCAGTCTTCATGAATTTTCAATCCTAATGCACCTGCTGCAATTTGTTCTTCCAGTGGCGCCAGTGCCGAGCAATTGCCTTTACCCAAAAAACCAAGATTCATGGGAAATGCATCTGCCGCCTCCAGCATCTTCTGCATATTCCATGCTCCGGGTGTAACGGTAGTGGCATTGGTGCCATCGGCCGGACCGGTACCGCCACCGATCATAGTAGTGATGCCGCTGAATAAGGCATGGTCAATTTGTTGCGGGCAAATAAAATGAATATGCGTATCGATCCCTCCGGCAGTGGCGATCAGTCCGGCGCCGCCATGTACTTCAGTAGATGCGCCAATGATCATATTACTGGTAACACCATCCATGGTATCGGGATTACCGGCTTTGCCTATGGCGACGATCTTTCCATTTTTGATACCGATGTCGCCTTTTACAATACCCCAGTGGTCGATAATTATCACGCTGGTGATTACGAGATCAAGTATATTTTCATTTGGATGATCAGTGGCTGCTTGAGCCATGCCATCACGAATGGTTTTACCTCCGCCAAATTTTGCTTCATCGCCATATACGGTAAAGTCTTTTTCAATTTCAATGATCAACTCCGTATCGCCCAGCCTTACTTTGTCGCCCACGGTAGGGCCATACATATTGGCATATTTTATACGATTGATGTGCAGGCTCATGCAGATTCGTTTTGATTTTTAAACTGATTATTCAATGCGTTTTCCACTGCCTGTTGTTTGCCTGTATCGGTGATCTCTCCGTTTACGAGGTTATTAAATCCGAATATTCTTTTATTACCGCCGAAGGATACCAGTTGCACTTCTTTTTCTTCGCCGGGCTCAAAACGAACTGCTGTACCTGATGGAATATTCAGTCGCATACCATAGGCTTTTGAACGATCGAATTGCAGTTGCCGGTTCACTTCAAAGAAATGAAAGTGCGAACCGATCTGTACAGGACGGTCGCCTGTGTTTACTACTATTACGGAGGTGGCTGTTCGTCCAACATTGGCAACAATGTCGTTTGGTTGAAGAAAGTATTCTCCGGGAATCATTTGTTTTTTGGTTTGTGGTTTGTTGTTTTTTGTTTGAGGTCTACCTTATCGGGTCGTGCACAGTAACGAGTTTTGTGCCATCTGGAAAGGTGGCTTCGATTTGTATTTCATGGATCATTTCAGGAACGCCTTCCATTACGTCGTTACGCGATAAAATAGTAGCGCCGTATTGCATCAGTTCTGCTACTGACTTGCCATCGCGGGCGGCTTCCTGCAGATGGCTGCTGATAAGCGCCACTGCTTCGGGATAGTTCAGTTTCAGTCCACGTGCCTTTCTTTTTTCAGCCAGTTCCCCGGCTACAAATAATAATAGTTTTTCCGATTCTCTTGGTGTAAGGTGCATATGTTAATATGATAATTCGCTGTGAAAGAAAGAGTACAGTTAACATGGCAGGCAATAATTTAAGTTAGTAAAAAAAATGATACGGTGAAGAATATGATTTGAATACTTTTAAAAGTCTGCTGAAAATATTATAAAATCAATATAAAGGCTTCGACGCGATCAATATACTTTTATTGATTTTTTTCTAAATGATAGATGTTTAGTAAATGTTTGCGGTTGTGGACTACGGTAAGATGTATCGTATATATTTGCGGATATGAAATATGAGGCCTATGTAGCAGTTGTAGCAAATCCGGATTTTAGAAGGGTTGAGTTTGTTAGTATAGGAAAAAGGGGAGAAATATCTAAACGAATAAATTTTACACCTACGCAATGGCCTAATGTTTATAATTTGTCATTTGGCGACATTATAGACGATGAAGATATAGACGATTATAAAATTAGTGACAATGGTGACAGAAATAAGATTCTGGCTACAGTTTTAAAGGTTGTAAAGGCCTATACGATGAAATATCCAGAAAGGTGGCTTTATTTTACTGGCAGTACAGAACAAAGAACAAGGTTGTACAGAATGGCAGTAAGTCTTAATTTAGAAGAGTTATCAGAGGTATTCGAGATATTTGCTGAAATAGAAGGGCAGGATGAGTTTGTTCGTTTTCAGAAGGGATTGAATATCAAGGCCTTTTTGGTTAAGAGAAAATTTATTAAATTTACAATATGAAAAAAGCAATTAAACACCGCAGCAAGTTGTTTGATACAGAAATTACGATAACAATTGACGAAACAATGAAACCTTCGCCAATTAAGGGTTTAGTAGCCCGTAAGCTGGAGCAGGCAAATGCATCTTTGAAAAAGATGAAAGGGTTACCTAAAGTATAAGTGGAAGGCATGAAAAAGGTAATTAAAAGTTATAGTAAGTTATTTAATAAAGTAACTACTATAACAATTGACGACAAATTAGGCCCTGTAAAAATTACAGGATTGGTTGCTCGTAAATTGGAGAAGGCAAACGAGTCTTTAAAAAGGATAAAATCTTTACCTAAAGTATAACCCTTCCATCAGCCATTCTTCACCCCAATTATCTCCGCCGCAATACTAACCGCAATCTCCTCCGGTGTTTGACTATGAATCGCAATGCCAACCGGTGCATGAATACGTACCAATGCCTCAGCCGGTATCCCCTCAGCCAGATAATCACTAAACATTTTGTCAATCTTACTTTTACTGCCCAGCAGTCCGAAATACCTGAATTGTTTATTCCATAACGTTCTTACTACTATATCGTCTGTACGATATCCAACCGTCATTACTACTATATACTGATCATTCCCAGAAGGAATTAATTCGTTCAGCTCCCTGTAATCGTTCACTATCTGCTTGAGATGCGCTGCATTGTTTTCTTCAAACGTTCTAAGGCTCGACCGGTCATCGTACAGGTGAATCAAAAAATCCATACTGCTCATCATGCGCGAAAGCGCCAGTGCACAATGCCCGGCACCGATGATATGCAGATGATATTTGTATCCCGTTTTTTCGCGATAGATCCAGTTATCTTCTGAAGTCATGGAAAAATAATAATCCGATGCAGGATTATCGGGGGTAAATGATAAACCCTCCGGCGATAATTGTAACGTTCCGTTTTGATGCTGTTGCAGACTGGCGATAATTTCCTGAACAGGCGCCGCGTCTTTTGCTGAAACCGGATATATTAAAATAGTCTGTTCGCCTGAGCAGATCATGCCACTTTGATTGGCAGGCGCTGTTTTATTGTGGATTTGCTTTTTGACACTGCTTTTATCTGCCAACGACACTTTTGTATTCCCTGAACCCGTATTCTGTAACTTGTTACCTAAAATGTCCTTCGCCATCTCTATAAACTTATGCTCCATAATGCCACCACCAATTGAACCTGCTGTTTCTCCGGCCGCATTTACTGCCATGAAGAAGCCGCGGCGGCCCGGACTGCTGCCTTCACTTTGCAACACGTATAAGAGCATCACCGGTATCTGTTGGTGCAGAC